>OIWS01000668.1_pt1 | contig 40951 bp, 30 predicted proteins | sample 1587611 | NCBI WGS metagenome assembly OIWS01 (sample SAMEA3888919, study PRJEB22519) | human gut metagenome | biome: human gut; feature: human-associated habitat; material: faeces | place: Denmark | collected 2010 | reverse complement strand
CCGGCGAGAGCGACCCGGGGCGGCTGCTCGATCTCCACATTGCCAAGGGGGCGGCGATGCTCAACATCGTCCCCGACCGCAACTGGAACGTCTCCGACCCGGAAAAACAGAAAAAACTCATCCACGAGCTCGATCGAATCATCGCCGCCTGCAAGGAACGGAATCTGCCGGTGGTCGCCGGTACCGAAATGAACGCCCCCGGCCAGAAACTGGTCGATGATTTCGGCCATCCCGCCCTCGCCCGCCATCTCGAACTCTTCGTGGACGGCGCGGCGCTGCTCTCAGCCCACACGCTGCTCGGCCGCCTCGGCCGCGGCTACCTGAGCGAATGGGCGAAGAACAGCTTTGCCGACACGGCGGCGAAAAATCAATTCTTCGCCCGCTTCGGGCGACTGGTCACGCCGGAAAAATTCCGTTCGCTCCGCACCTGGCCGGGATCACCGGCTGAAATGCTCGCTCTTGCCGATAAACTGTGACGAAACAAACCGGCATCTGCGGCGCGTCCGCGCATACCACCGGTCGACGGAAAAGTCAAGCCGGCATTCGTAATTTTTTTATGAAAAAGATCGTCGCATCGATTTGAATTCTTGCAGACGCAGGGCTAAATTGTGTAATGTTGTGCCCCGGGCGAACCGGAGCAGGGTTGTTAATAAGTTGTTGATAAGTTGTGCATCGAAGATTGTTTTCGGCGTAACTTTCGAAAATACGCAATATTATCGAAAATTACGACAAAAATGACCCGACATTGTCGGTGTCGCCGTCTCGATCCGCGTGCGATTTTGAGCGTAAAACCGTTCAAAAGGCCGTATTTTCAAAGAGATGGAAGCGATCGAAGCCGGAGGGGGAAAAATACGGCAAATTCGTCATAAATGGCTGAATTTTCCGCAAGATGCAAAAGATGTTAACAACTTGAGCCGCACGTCGCGAAGGCGTGCAGAGAATCCGGGAGTTTTTCGGAAAAGGGGAAAGCCGGCATATGCCGGCGGTTGAGTCGATTTCAAAACCCGGCCGGCGAAACAGAACGACGGTTTTTGAAATGGACTCAGCAGAAACGGGTGAACAGAGGATGAACGCAACTACATTGAGCGCGGCAGATGTCTGGACCGTAGCCGCGGACCGCCTGAAACAGAAGAATGAACTGCTCTATCGGCAATGGTTTCAAAATATGACGCCGCTCCGCCTGGAGGAGGACACTCTGACGCTCGGCGTTTCCGACGACTTCTTCGCCAGCATCATCACAGACGAATATGACGATCTGATGACCGAAGCGCTCCAGGGAATCGCCCAGGGAGATTTCCACTACCAGCTGGAACCGGGTCATGTACCGGCCCCGGCTCCCGCCCCGGCCCCCGCTCCGGCGGCGGCCGCCGTTCCGGAACGGCCCGCCCGGCCGGCCCGCGAGAAGCTCATCCCCCGGCCCGGTCCGCAGAACTGTCTTGCCGAGCACACCTTTGAAAACTTCATCGTCGGTGCGGAAAACCGTTACGCCTTCGCCGCCGCCAAAACCGCCGCGGAGGAACCGGGCGCCTACAATCCGCTCTACCTCTACGGCGCCAGCGGCGTCGGCAAGACCCACCTGCTTCAGGCGGTGACTGCCGAAGTGCACAAGCGCAATCCGGCGATGGTCGTCCGTTACGCCACCTGCGACGAGCTGCTCAACGATTTCTACAACCTGCTTCAGCAGCACAAAAGTCTGAGCGAATTCCGCTCCTCGGTCCGCGATGTGGATGTGCTGCTGGTCGATGACATCCACAGCCTGGCCAAGAAGACGCAGATGCAGGAGGAGTTCTTCAACCTCTTCAACACGCTCTACGGCCAGCACAAGCAGATCATCCTGACTTCGGACCGGCAGCCGTGCGAAATCTCCGACATCGACAAGCGGCTCGAATCCCGGTTTGAATCGGGCATGACCGCCGAAGTCGGAGCTCCGGAATATGAGGCGCGCCTCGCCATCCTGCGGATGTGGCGCAACGACATCCTGAGCAAGGCGCCGCTCGGCGACGAGTTCCTCGAATTTCTCGCAGCGAACATCTCCTCGAACGTCCGCCGCCTCAAGGGGGCGTTCATCCGGCTGGCGAGTTATGCGTCGTTCAGCGGCAACGACAAGCTGACGATCGAGCAGGCCGAAGAGCTGCTCCACAGCCAGCTCGCCCAGGAGAGCGCCGCCCGCGACATCTCGATCGAATCAATTCAGCGCACCGTCGCCGGTCACTTCGGGATCACCCTCTCCGACATCCTCGGGGAAAAGCGCACCCGCACCGTCGCCGAGCCGCGCATGATCGCGATGTACCTCTGCCGCGAGCTGACCTCCAACTCCTCCACCGAAATCGGTGCGGCGTTCGGGCGCAACCATGCGACCATCCTCCACGCCGAAAAGAAGGTGCCGCAGCTCTGCTCGGAGAACGAGATCATCCGCCGCTCCATCACCCAGCTCAAACGGCAGCTCCAGCGCGGCTGAATCACGAAAAATTCTCAAAAAAAACACCTGCCGGAGTTGAAAAAAAATCCGACAGGTGTTATTTTATTCTCAGAGTTGATCTAACGATAGAGCAATCAGGGATCTCGATTCGGAATGCAACCGACGCTGAAAGATGTCGCCAAACTGGCGGGAGTCTCCTTTACGCTGGTCTCCAAGTATTTGAACCGGAATCCGCAGGCGCGGATGACGCCGGAGACGCGCGAGCGCATCGACCGCGCCATCGCCGAACTCGGCTACCGGCCGTCGGCGGCGGCCCGTTCGCTCCGCCGGGGATGCACCCGCACGCTGGGGCTGGTGATCGGCAATCTGACCAACGCCTACTTCGCCCACTTCGCCGACGCCGCACTGCGCGAAGCGAACACGGCCGGGTATCAGCTGCTGATCTCGCTCTGCGGCGAAGGGGAGACCGGGGAGGCACTGCAGAGCCTGCTCGACCGGCAGGCGGATGCAATTCTCTGCAACGCCCCGCTGGAACCGGCAGACCCGGCGGCACAGCAGCTGTGCGCCCGGGGAACACTGCTGGCGATCACCGATCAGGTGCAGGCGGGAATCCCCTCTGCCGGCATCGATCTCAAACAGCCGCTGTGCGAAGCGGTCGCATGGTTCCGCGCCCGGAATCACGCGACAGTAACCGGACTTTTCTTCGAACACTCCAGCTGGCCGGAAGAGTTCCGGGAGGCGTGCGAAGCGAACGCCGTTGCTCCCCGCATCGCGATCATACCGATGGAGGAGGAGCTGCGGATGGATGCTCTGCGCGCCATCTGCCGCACCGCCCCCGGCGCCATCCTCACCAACGGCTGGCAGACCACGACCATGTTGCTCGAACTGCTCGCGGAGGAATTCCCCGGCTATCATCCGGAGATTGTTCTGCACTGCAACTTTGCCGGTCCGTTCCTCTGCGACCTGCACATCGCCGGTGTGATTCACAGCTCCAGCCGCGCCCTGATCCACGAGGCGGTCGCGGCGCTGATCCATCGGTTGGATGATCCTGCGCACCCCGTCGCCGACCTCCGGCTCCCCGCGGAATTTCTTCCGCGCGACCTCTTCGGCAGCAAGCTGCCGATCCCCGCGCGCCTGTCACTCACTTGATCACAATATGGTGAACCATTGAAAAACACTGCATTGCTCTAACGTTGTATCGGAGAAAAAAAGATGAAATTCACCGTAGGATACCAGCCGCGGCCGACGCGGGACTTTCTCGATGCGATTCTGGCGCACCGGGAGGCGATTGCCGAGGTGTACTTTCCGTGGGGAGATCTGCCGAACGGGCGCGGTACGCTGACCGGATTCCCGGGCGAACAGCCTTTTGAAGTGCGGAACAAGCTGGTCGAGGCGCTCGCGGAGTTCTCCGCCGCCGGAATCGGCCTCAATTTGCTGCTCAACGGCAACTGTTACGGCCGACGCAGCCAGTCGCGGGCGTTCTTTCAGGAGATCGGCGACGCGGCCGACTGGATCCGCAATCGTTTCGGACTCGCCTCGGTGACGACGACTTCGCCGCTGATCGCGAAGTTCCTGAAGACCAACTTCCCCGAAGTCGAAGTGCGCGCCTCGGTCAACATGGAGATCGACACCGTGCAGGGGATGGAGTATCTCGCCGACTGGTTCGACGGCTACTATCTGAAACGGGAACTCAACCGCGATTTCGCGAAGATCTGCGAACTGCGCCGCTGGTGCGACGACAACGGCAAAAAACTTTACTGCCTCGCCAACAGCGGCTGTCTCAACTTCTGCTCGGCGCACAACTTCCACGACAATCTCGTCGCCCACGAACATGAAATCGCCGAAATGGACAACGCCTACGAGTTCCGCGGGGTCTGCTTCGACCACCTTTCGAAACCGGAGAAGCGGCGGAACTTTCTGCGCGACACCAACTTCATCCGCCCGGAGGATCTGCCGCTCTACGAATCCTGTTTCGACGCGGTCAAGCTCGCCACCCGGACCAATCGCAACCCCGTGGCCGTGCTGGAGGCCTATCTCGGGGGCCGTTTCTCCGGCAATCTCCCGGAACTGCTCGAACCCAACCACGCCGAGCGGTTCTATCCGGCAGTGATCGAAAACGGCCGCCTGCCCGCCGATTTCGGCAGGACGGTGCTTCACTGCTCCAAAAACTGCGCGGAGTGCGGCTACTGCGCCGCCGCGCTCGAACAGAGCCTGGTTCAACTTCCAACCATCGGAGATGAAATATGACATTGACAAGCGAAATGGTCAAGCAGGCCGCACTGGCCGCCGGAGCCGACCTCTGCGGCATCGGCGACATGGCGCGGTTCGAAGGCGCCCCGAAAGAGATGGACCCGCGGTACATCTTCCCCGAGGCGACCCGGGTGATCGGGCTGGTGTTCCGCATTCCGCGTGGCGTACAGCGCGGCATCGAGGAGGGAACTCAGTTCTACCAGTATCCGTCGATGGCCTACGGCGGCATCAACGAGATCTACGCTCCCGCCGTGCTCTACTCGCTCGGCAAACTGATCGAGGATCACGGTTATGAAGCAGCGGTCTACCGCAACACCGGCGCGCGGGGCGTGGTCTCCGACATGGATGGCTCGCCCGGCAACACCCTCTCGCCGGAAGAGCAGATCGAAGTGATGGAACAGGCTAAGACCAAGACCGCCCATCACCGCTCCGTGCAGTTCACCCGTCCGGTCCGCGAGGGGAACGTCGCGCCCGACCTGCAGTTCCACTTCCGGCTGGCGGCGGTCGCCTGCGGCCTCGGCGAAATCGGCTGGAGCAAGATGTTCCTCACGCCGCAGTTCGGCCCGCTGCAACGGGTGGCCTTTCTCTTCACCGACGCTCCGCTCGAGCCGGACCCGATGTACTCCGGGCCGCCGATCTGCCGCCGCTGCATGGCCTGCGTGCGCGAGTGCCCCGGCCAGTGCCTGAGCAAGACGGAAAGCATCGTCGTCAACATCGGCGGCAAGAAGTGCGAATGGGGCAAGCTTGACGAGTGGAAATGCTACGCCTTCTACACCCATGCCGGGCGGAAGTTCAACCCGTTCGTACCGAAAGAGGTGTTCGACAAGAACGAGAACGGCTGTCTCGATCTGCTCGAAGGCAAGGCTCCGGCCAACGAAAAGGAGATCATGAAAGTTTACGGCGCGCTGGAGAAATACTTCCCCACCTGGGTCGGTTACAACATGGCCAAGTGCGGCGGCTGTATCCGCGCCTGCGTGAGCATGCTGGAGAAAAAGGGCGGCTGCATGGAGCACCGCTTCAAGAAACCGCTCCGCACCGGCAAAGCCTGGGTCATGGATCGCTAGAGGAGAATCATCATGCTGAACAGCGAAATCATCAAGAAAAAGGCGCTGGAATTCGGCGCCGATCTCGTCGGCATCGGCGATATCACCCTCTTCGCCGGAACCAATCCCCAGCGCGACCCGCTGCAGATTCTGCCGAAGGCGAAGTGCATCATCGGCTGCGGCTTCCGGGTGCCGCGCGCCCTCTACCGGGCGATGGACTCGCAGCGGCAGTTCTTCAACTACACCCAGCTCGGCGTCAAATACATCGATGAGGAGCTTGCGGAGATCTTCCTGCTCAAGATGGCGGACTGATCGAAGACGAAGGGTACGACGCCTGTCTCCAGCGCAACGTCTCCAATCTGCGCATCAAGGGGGATCACACCACCAATCCGGAGCTGATCGACACCTATGAACTGGTTCACGCCAAACCGGTTGCCCCTGGAAAACCGGCACCCGACATCATCATCGACTTCGCCCAGGCGGCGCAGATCTGCGGACTCGGTGCGGCCGGTACGGCCGGCAACATCATCGTGCCGAAGTTCGGCCCGTTCGTCCGTTTCGTCTTCATCGTGACCGATGCGCCGCTCGAGACCGACGCGCCGTTCGGGCAGTCGCTGTGCGACCGTTGCGGCGAATGCGTCAAAGCCTGTCCCGGCCACGCAATCTCGCTGGAGGAAGGCGTCAACACCTGGCAGTGCGCGGTGTACTACCGCGGCGCACACCGGTCGAATCCGTTCCAGCCGAAGGATTTCCTCGCCGGAAATCCGGAGCGCGAAGCCATTCTCGACGGGACAAAGGTGTTCGACCGTGAGAGCGCCCGGGCACTCTATCCAGAGCTGGATTTTCTGCCCCACCGGACCGGGTACGCCCCCTGCCTGTGCGGGAAGAAATGCGACATCGCCTGTTACAACCACTTAAAAGAGAAGAATTTGTTATGAATCACACGCTCAAGGAAGAACTTGTGGAAGTGTTCCGGAAGAACGGCGCCGACCTCGTCCGTTTCGGCAACGTCGAACGGTTCGAAAACGAGGCGGTGCGGGAGATTTTTCCGGGAACGAAGACCGTGATCGGCGCGGCATTCCGCGTGCTCCGCGGCGCCCGGCGGGGGATTGAAGAGGGCTCCACCTACTATCAGTACACCACCTGCGGCGTCGAAACCATGGAGGAGACGGTCATGCCGATGGCTCTGCTCCGCGCCTGCGCGGTTCTGGGAGACCACGGCTTCGAAGCCCTCCCCCAGCGCCGCAACCAAACCATCATGGAGGAGGAAAACAGCACCAATCCGGAGATCGAATTCCAGGCGATCTACCGGGGGAAAACGGCGGAGAAACAGCTCGATTTCGAAGCGTGCGCCGTCCTCTGCGGACTCGGCGAACGCGGGCTCTCCGGCACGCTGCTCACCGATGACTTCGGCCCCTTCCAGCGTTATGTCTTCGTGCTGACCGACGCCGAGATAGAACCGGATCCGATCGTCGAACCCCACCTCTGTGACCACTGCGGCGAATGCGTCAAGGCCTGCCCCGGGTCACGCGCTCAGCAAGGAGGGGAAACTCGACCGCTGGCAGTGCGCCGCCTACTACATCGGGGCGAACATGCACTACAACCCCTTCATGCCGGCGGAGTTCCTCGCCGGCGATCCGGACCGGCTCGCGATCATCGCAGGAGAAGCGCAGCTCACGCCGGAACGGGCGCGCGAGGTGATGGAGCACATCACCTTCTACCCGCCGATGAAGCACTGCTACCCGGCGAGCATCTGCGGGAAGGCGTGCGACACCGCCTGCTACATCCATCTGGAAGAGAAAGGGGTGCTCAAGCGCAAGTTCCGCACGCCGTTCCGCAAGCGCGAAGCGTGGAAACTGCCGCTGCTCTCCGAACCGAAATAATTCAACCGCACTCCTCACGGCTCCATATGGCGCCGTGAGTTGCGGTACTCGCCCGGCGGAATGCCGGTCTCCCGGCGGAATGCGAGCGAAAGCGCCATATCGGAGCCGTAGCCGCACCGCCGGGCAATCTCGGCTAGCGTGAGATCGGTGCTGTCCAGCAGATGGCGGATCTGGTTGAGCCGGATCTCCAGCAGGAAACGGCTCGGACTTTTGCCGAAATGGTTCCGGAAGAGACGGATCAGCATGCCGCGCGAAACGCCGGCCACCCCCGCGGCATCCTCCACTCCGATGAGGTTCATGTAGTTCTGCAGAAAGAAGCTCACCGCGCGGGCGAGCCGCAGGTCGGCGACCGCCAGCGTATCGGTGCTGCGGCGGGAGATCACCCCGGCGCTGGTGGAATAGACCATCCGCTCCGGCACCGGTTCGCCCGCCATCATCCGTTCGAGCAGCTCGACCATCTTGCTGGCCAGTTCGCCGAATTCGCCGCTGATGCAGCTGGTCGGCACGGCGGCATTCTCCGTAATCATGGGATTGTCGGTGTTGACCATGACGGCAACCTCCTCCGGCACCCGCATACCCAGGTCATCCAGAATCCGGTAGACCAGCGCGAGGCGGCGGGGGCTCGGCAGAATCAATGCGAACGGCCGTTCGATCGAACTGAAAAAATCCCGCAATTTTTCCGAGCCGCGCCGGTAGTCCTTCTGCAACTCCACATCGAACGAAAACTTCGGCTGAATCAACGAGAAATTCCGTTCAGCAAGCGCCAGCTTCAACGCGGTCTGGATGTGGCGCGGCTTGCCGTCCAGCATCGATGCCGGAACGTTGGGCGGCATGGTGACGAAACGAGTGACCCCTTTGGCAATAAAGTAATCGGCGATCATCGATGCAATCCGTTCGGTGTCGGGGCGGACCGTCCGGATATTCCGCCGCGGCAGCAGAATCCGCGACACCACCGGAGTCTGCTCGAAGCGGTCGATCACTGACAGCTCCTTCTGCGTCAGATAGTCCGAAAGCACTCCGTCGCCGAACCAGTGCCGCGGAATCTTCTCCCCGCAACACTCCACCGACCAGCCGTGCTGACGCCCGAACTCGTAAATGTGATTCAACAAAAGTTCATTCGGCTCCCGGAGAGCGCAGAGCACATGTTTCATCGCGACCTCAAGTAAACAAACGATATACTGCAACCAATAAACAATATATTGACTTTTGCATTTGTTTCAAGTATAATGTAAAAAGAAACACCGAAAAACATCATCGCTCGGATTCATCACAAAGGAGGAGACCATGCAGGAAAACAGCGGCGCACCGGGCAACCGGAGAATTCACTTTTTTACTCTTATCGAACTCCTCGTCGTAATCGCGATCATCGCGATTCTGGCGGCCATGCTGCTGCCGGCGCTCAACTCGGCGCGCACCACCGCGCGGGCGTCGACCTGCCTTTCGAACCAGAAGCAGGTCGGAATATGTATCGGAATGTATTCCAACGATTTCAACGATTGGTTCCCCATTGAGATCAACGCGGCGGAGGGCTGGTTTTTTAAACCGTGCCATGACGAGAATCTGAACGGCGGCAAAGGCTACAAATTTTCTACCTGGGGAAGACTGCTGGCTTCTGCGGGATATATTACGGGGACCTCTGAAATCACTTCCTGTTCGGAACAGAAAATTCCAGCTGATGCCGATTGGACCTACCAACAGTATACGTATGGGATGAATGGAGATGGTCGTTGGCACAGCTATGGAGGATATTGCAGTGCAAATGGGTATGGCAATCAGCGCGGAAGATGGCATTTCAGAGCAGCAGATGAGCTGAATTTTGCGACCAATGACACCAAAATAATCCGAGTGGGCAGAGCTCCTTCCGATTTTGTCATGCTTGCCTGTACTCGGGGCGAAGGCAGCGTCTCCCCTACGGCGAAAATACAGGGCAAAGGCGGGAAAGCAACGATCTACGCCAGTACCAGTAATGATATCAGTCGGTATTGGGCATGCCACAAAGGAAAAACCAACGTACTGTTCCCTGACCTTCACGCCTCGTCACAGTCCAACAGTGAAATCCGAGAAAAAGCTGATTACAGAGTGTTCTTCTTCTATGGAGATGAGGAACCTTGAATACCACATCATGTCATACACCTGAATACGATATGATTTTATATGGATCCAACAACATTGCAGGTTTCACTAACGCTGCACAGCCAAGAGCTATCTCACTTGCAATAAAAGTATCCAAAAGAAAGAAACATTCATAATGCGACACACTCTTCTCTTTGCAGCCAACGTTTTGTTGTGCGGCGCACTCGCCGCCGCACAACCGCAGTTGCTCGACGACGCCACCCTGGAACTCGACAACTGGCGGGTCACGCTCTCCACCTTCACCGAAAAATGGCACACCCTCCAGCCCGCCACGAGGCCGATGATATTCCGGCTGAAAGAAAACCGGACCGCGCCGGACGGCGCCCGGCAGTTGCGGTACAATCTCCAGATTCCCGGCGCGGCGCCGGGAGAGCTCACCCTCGACCTCACTCCCGCGGGAAATGGCGGCGCGCACTTCCGCGGCGTCGCGAAATTTGCGAAACCCTCCGCCATCAAATTTCTCTGCCTGCAGGGCTCTCTGCCGATTTCGCTCTACGGCACCGCCGCCTTCGAAGCGGACGGCAAACGGATTCCGTTTCCGAAAGAGTTCCGGGGGGAAGTGGTGATCTCCCGCCCGGTCAAGCAGTTCCGCCTCCCGACCGTCTCCGGAGAGATCCTGCTTGAAGGGGATTTCTTTCTCCGCATTCAGGATGGGCGCAAATGGAACGGCGCCGGCTTCGGCATCCGCATCGGATTCTTGCCCCACACCGGGCAGCAGGTCAGCCAAACCACCTTCGATTTTCAAATCCGCCACGGCAAAGCGGGAGCGTTCGGCCCGGCTCTCGGCAACGTGTACCAACCCCCCGTCGTCGCCGCCGCCGGAAAGGAGTGGAAGCCCTTCACTTATCACCGGAACGTCCAAAAGAACAGCGCGCTGGATTTCTCCGGATTTCTCGACGCCCCGGCGGGCAAATACGGTCCGCTCGTCGTCTCGCCGGAAGGGAAATTCGTCTTCCGCGACCGCCCGGGAATTCCGGTCCGTTTCTACGGCGCGAACTTCGTCGGCGACTCCCAGCTGCCCAACCGGCAGCAGGCGGAGGAGCTGGCCGACCGGCTGGCGGCATTCGGCTTCAACGTCGTCCGCATCCACCACCACGACAACGAGATCTACGACCGCGGCGGCAACAATCCCTCGCGCATCGATCCGGAACGGGTCGACCGGCTCGACTACCTGCTCGCCTGCCTGAAAAAGCGGGGAATCTACTACACCACCGACGTCTACGTGTCGCGCCGGAACATCCCCGCCGCCGAACTCGGCAGTGCGGGAGCCATCGCCACTCCCAACGAATACAAGGCTCTCTTCTACATCAACGACGACGTCTACGCCGACTGGGAGCGCTGGGCGAAGTCGTTTCTCACCCGGGTCAATCCCCATACCGGTCTGGCGCTCAAAGACGATCCGGCGCTCATCACCCTTTCGCTGGTCAACGAGGGCAATCCCGACTCCTGGTGGAACCGGAGCCCGCGGGCCATGCCGCTCTACAACGCCCGCTTCGCCGAATGGAAGAAGACGCACACCAACGGCACCTTCGTTGAATTTCTCTCGGAATTGACCTCCGGCCGCTACCGGCAGATGGCGGAATTCCTGCGCGGTCTCGGCTGCCGGGCGCTGCTCACCGATCAGAATTTTCTGTGCAATCTCCCGCTCGCGGCCAGTCGTTCGCTCTACGATTTCGTCGACAACCACGCCTACTGGGATCACCCCCGTTTCGCCGAAAAGCCGTGGCAGCTGCCGGTACTGCCGTCGCAGTCCCATCCGCTGGCGGCGCGCCCCGGAATTCCGGGGCAGCTCATGCCCTCCCGGATTTTCGGCAAGCCCTTTACGGTAAGTGAATTCGACTACGCCAACCCCAATCAGTTCCGCGCCGTCGGTCCGGCCCTGATGGCGGCGTATGCGGCGTTTCAGGCGTGGGACGGGCTCTTCCCCTTCGCCTACGCCCACAGCCTCAACGCAGTGACCAATCCGGCCAACACCCGCGGCTTCTTCGACATCGCCACCGATCCGGTCAAAACCTTCTCCCAGCGGCTCGGCGCGCGGCTCTTCCTCCATGGCGGAATCCGGCCGGCCGAACGCGCCTTCGCCGCCGTCGCCACATCGCCGTTCCGCAAGGGGGCCGAGGCCGAAGCGCCCCTCCCCTTCAGCGACCTCGGATTCCTCGCCCGCATCGGGCTGGCGACCTCCCTGCCCCTCCCCGAAAACCGCGTGGCGGCTTTGATCGACATCGGCACCGGCGCCGCTCCGGCAGGCGGGAACATCCCCTCGTTCACCGCCTCGGAAAAGTTGATTCCCGATCTGATCCGGGCCGGACTGCTGCCGCAGGGGTGTTTCGACGCCGCCTCCGGCCGCTTCACCGCTCCCGGCGGACAGCTGGAGCTGAATCGGAAACAGCGCACGCTCCGCATCACCGCCCCCGGCGGGGAAGTTCTCGCACCCGCGGTCGGGAAAACGCTTCAAGGCAGGCTCCTCGCGGTGGAACACTCCAGCGTTCCGGCCGTTTTCGCCCTGCTTCCGGTCGACGGCGATAAGCTCGACAGCGCCCGGAGAATGACGCTCTTCCACCTGACCAACACGCAGGCGACCGGCATGAAGTTCGGCAACGCCCATCTCGACCGGCTGGAGAGCTGGGGCAAGCTCCCCTTCCTCGCCCGGCGCGGCACCGCACAGGTCACGCTCCGCCTCCCCCGCGGCAACTGGGAGCTTTACGCGCTCGACACCGCCGGGAAACGGATCGCCCGGGTCACGCCGGAAACCGCTCCGGAAGGCGCCCTCCGGCTCGCCCTCGACAACGCCCGCTATCCCGAGGCGGTCTTCGCCTATGAACTCATCCGAAAGTAGAGAGAATATGGACCTCAATTCCGAAGCGCTCTTTGTCCCGACCCGGCGGCCGTTCCCGAAAGCGGAGATCCCGGAGGTGATCTTCGACGAACACCCCGAATGGGTGGAACTCTATTGGGAAGCGTGGCGTTCCGCCTGGCGGCACGTCTATGAATCGGCGGTGACGCCGGTCTCCCCCTACATGGGCGAAGGCTGCGCCACCTCACGGGTGTGGATCTGGGACACCTCGCTCATGAGTTTCTTCTGCCGCTACGCCGCGCACACCTTCCCGGGCATCGAGAGTCTCGACAATCTCTATGCGATCATGTCGGGCGCACCCGCCGGGCTGAAGATCCAGCACCCGGACAATCCGCCGCTGCCGGCCTGGGCGGAGCTCGAATACTTCCGCTTCACCGGCGACACCGCCCGGATTCACCGCCTTCTGGAACAGGATCGCACGCTGGAGCGTCACTACGAATTTCTGGAAAACTGTTCCGGCGACACCCCCGATCCCGCCTGGGGAGCCATCCCGCTCTCCTGGCGGAAAACGCCGGAGGGTTACCGCTGGAACGGCTACTCCTCCGGCATGGACAACACCCCCCGCGGCCGCGACGACTGGAACGGTCTCCTCTGGTTCGACGCCGTCGCCCAGCAGGGGCTTGCCGCCCGCTCCATCGCCGGACTCGCCGCCGTCATCGGCAACGAACCCTTGAGGGAAAAATTTCAACGGGAATTCGAGCAGAAAACGGAACTTCTTCAACGCTACTGGGATCCGGAGACCGGCGCCTTTCAGGACCGCCGGGACGGCGCCTTCTGCCGGGTGCTCACCCCGGCGATCTTCTGGCCGATGGCCGCCAACATGGCCACCGCGGAACAGGCGCGGCAGATCGTCGCGCATCTGGCAAATCCGGAAGAGCTCGGCGGAGCCTGCCCCTGCCCGACCGTGAGCCGCAACGACCCGGCCTTCACGCCGGATGGCACCTACTGGCGGGGCGCGGTCTGGGTGCCGCTGGCCTACGTCGCCTCGGTCGCACTCCGGAACTACAGCTGCGACGACGAGGCGCGCCGCCTGACGGAAAAACTGCTCACCCACATGGTCAACACCTGGCGCGGATACACCCCCCACTCCATCTGGGAGTGCTACAAGCCGGATCTGCCCGAACCCGCCCTCAACAGCAAGGGGAGAATCTGCCGTGCCGACTTCTGCGGCTGGTCCGCGCTCGGGCCGATCTCCATGCTGATCGAAAACCTCGTCGGCATCCGCGAAGTTTCCGCGCAGGAGAACTTCATCCGGTGGCAGAGCACCTCCCCCCGGCGGCACGGCATCCGGAACCTACGCTTCGGCGGCAACACCGTCTCGCTGCTCAGAGACGCGGCCGGGATCCACGTCACCGCCGCCCGCCCCTTCATTCTGGAATACAACGGCACACGTCACGCCTGTCCCGCCGGAGAGACGAATCTCGTCCCCGCCGAACCGGCAACGGTCTAGTGCCGGAACCGAAGCTCCCAGCGCACCTCCTTCTCCCGCTCCGGATGGAAGACGACGTCGAGCAGAAGACCGCCTTCCCCGCGGGAAATTTCCATCGGAATCGTGGAATCCGCGCCGAGGAGCCCCCACCCCTCCGGCAGAAGCACCATCATGCGCCACTCTTCGCCGGGCACGCAGAGCGCGGTTCCGGAGAGTGACCCGTCTTCGGTGCGGCGGACGTCGCGCAGCTCCACCGCCCCCTGCGTGAGATGGCGCGATGTGAAGATGATCTCCGGCCGCCCTTCGAACGGAGTAATCCGCAGCACTGCGGTGTCACAGGGGGAAACCTCCAGGGGAAGCGCCTCTGCGAAGAGTCCGAGAAAACTCTGGTTCCAGTAGTCGCAGACCGCATAGCGTCTCCCCTCTCCGCAGTCGAGCCGGAGGTCGGCGCCAAGATGCAGCGTGAGCCGGAGCGTTTCCGCCGTAAAATTGGTCACGGCCGCGACGTTCCACGAACCGAAACGGCGGCAGACGGCGAGGTTCAGCAGCGCGTACTCCGTTCCCCGCTGTTTACGGGAAAGATCCATCGGGTGGATGTCGACGGTCGGCAGAATGCGCCGCAGAAGTCCGCACCGTTCCGGCGGCAGAGTCCGCAGATCGTCTCCCATCGTGACCGGCAGCCCGGCCAGTCCGTAGAGGGACACCCGGGAACGCGCCTGCGCCATCGTGTTGAACTCCTCGCGAAGCACCAGATTGTCGGCGTCCGCATAGAGAACGACATTATGCCAGACGTAGCAGTGGAAGAGCCGTTCCACCGCAGACGAGAGAAAATTCTCCCAGCTGAAAACGTCGCCGCTGATCCGCGCCGCGCTGAACTGGTCCATCGCAAAACAGATGTCCCGCTCGGTCTCGCCGGAGCAGGAGAGCATGTAGCAGTCGGGGCCGACCGTTTCGCGCGCGGCCCGGACCAGATCGCGTACCGCCGCATCGGTCGGCCGGGTGGAATCGTGGAAGCGGTCGTGAAAGTCGTCGCAGGCGTTCAACGTCGCCGGCAGACAGTCCCACTTGATCATGCGGAACCCCCAGTCGAGCACCTGCCGGAACACCGCCGGAATGTACTCCCGGAGTACTCCCGGATGGGTCGGGTCGATCCAGTAGCGACCGCACCACTCCTTCTTTTCACCGAGCACCCAGTCGGGGTGTTCGCGGTAGCTTGCGATGAGATCGCCATCGTTGGTCGGCCCGACCCAGAGCGCCGGAATCACCCCCAGCTTCCGAATGCCGGCGGCGACCGGAGCAAGTCCTTCCGGATAGATGTCGCGGCGCGGATGAAAACAATCCACTCCTGGAATGCCCGCCGCACTCCAGGAGTCGTGACTCCACTCCCAGTCCACCCAGCAGCAGAGCTTCTCCGACCAGGGGGCGAAGAGTTCGACGAGTTTTTCGACGTTTTCCTGAACGCTCCGGGCGCAGGTACCGAACTGAAGCGCATACCAGCTCATCCAGCCGGCGGGAGGCGTTTCGAAGCCGTGGCTCTTGCAAATGGGCGCGTAGGGGATGTTGAACCTCCGCCGGCAGAACTCCTCGTGGATACGGAAGGTGAACTCACGACCGAAGTCCAGCCCGTTGACGTAGTCGAAGCGGTAGTTCTCCGCCGCCCAGTCGTAGCAGACCCGGAACGAACCAGCGGAGCGGAATTCGAGCGCCCGGTCGGTGAGCCGGTCGAACAGGGCGTCGTCGCAGGAGGCGACCGCCGGACCGCAGGCGGCGCGGAGCACCCGGTCGTCGCTGTCGAGTCGTACCCCGAAGGTGGCACGCTCCGGCTCCGCCCCCCAGACGAGCAGCCCGCTCACGTGCAGTTCGGCGCGGGCCATCATACCGAACCGCAGACTCTTCTCGTCGAGCCGAAAAGTGATTGTAAGAGGAGGCGCCCCCTCCGGGCCGTCAGCGTAGGAAACGCTTCCGATCAGGCATTCGAGCGCAGGAGTGATCTCCCGCTTGCGGCAGCGGTAGGAAGCGATCTCAATGCGGCGACCTCCGGAGGTGACGTACATGGTTCCGTCGCGGAGGAAGAGGGGCTCCCGCGCTTCGCCCGGCGCAGAATAAAAGCACTGGAAATTGCCGGAATCCTCAGCGAACTCCACGGAAAAATTTCTGTAATTGAGGTACATGCCGTCTCCCTTTTCTCTAGAGTTCAAGAACCGGTTCCGCCCGGAACCGGCCCCCGGTTGCCGTTTCCCGTCAAGTATACAGCAACGACGGCGGAGTATCAACCCGGATTCCGGAAAATTTTCAAAAAAGAGGGTCGTTCCGAATATCGGAGGAAAATTCGTGCGCGTCAGCTTGTCAATCCGCCGCGCCCGGTGTATATTACATTCGAATTCAGTAACGTTCAACCCGGGGAAGGCCATGGCTGAAGCAGAAGTTTCCATTCTCATTCCCAACTATAAAACGCCGGAAATGACCCGGCTCTGTCTGCGGCTGCTGCGCCGCCACACCGACCTCGGTCGCGTGAAGGTGATCGCCATCGACAACGCCTCCAACGACGAGTCGCTCGATTATCTGCGCAACGTCAACTGGATCCAGCTGATCGAGCGCCCGGAGGCCGCCGCGGAAAAGGGGCCGGAGATGCACGCCCGCGCCCTCGATCTTGCCCTGCAGGAGGTGACCACCCCCTACGTGCTGGTCATGCACACCGACACGCTGATCTGCGACGACCGCTGGCTCGATTTTCTGCTCGGGAAGATTTCCGGTGACGAAACCGTCGCCGGCGTAGGCAGCTGGAAACTGGAACAGGTCTCCGCATTCAAGCAGTTCGGCAAGAAGGTCGAGGATTTCTTCCGCCGGCTTCTCGGCAAGAAGGCGAAGGTGGAGGATCGCTACCTCCGCAGTCACTGCGCGCTCTACCGCACCGAACTGGTGCGCAAACACACCAACGGCTTTTTCGACGGGGACACCGCCGGCCACTCGCTGCACCGGATGCTGGTGCAGCAGGGGTACAAGATGCTTTTTCTGGAGTCGCGTGAGCTGGGGAACTACCTGCGCCACCTGAACCATGCGACGATGATTCTCAATCCGCAGCCGGGCGACCGGAAGACGTCGAAACCCGCCGCACGCCGCCGCCTGCAGCGGCAGCTGGATGAATTGGATTACCGGAACGTTCTTGCCGATTCCAGCCTGGACCGGATCTGAACGCCCGGAACAAAAGGAGCCGGAGTGATGAGCCAGACCCTTGAACTCGATCCGGTATTCAGCCGGGAATGGGAGGGGAAAGACCCCTTCGCCGAACTGGAGAAGACCGAAGGGGAGATTTTCCGCCAGGTCAAAAGCCGCCGGACCTTCCGCTTTGAAGTTGCCGGGCGCGGCTATTTCGCCAAGGTGCACCGGGGCGTCGGGTGGCGGGAGATCTTCAAGAATCTGCTGATGGGGAAGAAGCCGGTGCTCGGCGCCGCCAACGAATACCGGGCCATCCGCCGCCTCGAACTGCTGGGGCTGGATACGATGACGATCGCCGCCTACGGCTGTCGGGGCTGGAATCCGGCGAAACTGGAATCGTTTCTGGTCACGGCTGAACTGCTGGACATGGTCAGTCTGGAGGATTACTGCCGCGACTGGCGGGAAAATCCGCCGCCGTTCCGTCGCCGGGCGGCGCTCACCGCCGCGCTGGCGGAGACGGCGGGGACGATGCATCGCGGCGGCGTCAATCACCGGGACTGCTATCTGTGTCACTTTCTGCTCGACCGTGCGACGGAGGAGACGCCGCTGCCCCGGCTGTACGTCATCGACCTGCACCGGGCGGAAATTCGTCCGGCCGTGCCCTTCCGCTACCGGGTCAAGGATGTCGCAGGGCTCTATTTTTCGGCGATGGACTGCGGTCTCACCCGGCGTGATCTCTACCGGTTCATGAAGAACTACACGGGGCGAACTCTGCGGGAGACGCTCCGGGACGACCGTCACTTCTGGCGCCGGGTGGAACGGGCGGCCCGCAAGCTTTACGCCAAGGAGTTCAACCGTCCGGCGCCCCTCCCCGCCTGAGTGCGGAACCAATCCGATCGAAATTTCCCCAGGGGCACCCACAAAAAGTGCCCCTTGCCTTTATTCTGCGTGATACAACGGGTGCTCGCAGAGTTTTAAAGGAGACTCTATTGAACATGCACATTCGCAATGCGTAATGTGCGTTCAACAGGGTTTCAACACGGATGGTTTTCGGAAAATCCCACGCCTCGACAGGTCGTGGGAGCCGAGAGTACTATCGATACTCGAAACAGCCCCGGGTGTCAAGCCGGGAATCGCAGGCTCATCAATCCACTTTCTCCGACCGTCTGGCGCTGCGGACGCGGTAGAGGCGTTCGGTGAAGCCGCCCTCTTCGACGAATTCCTGTTCCAGGCGGGAAAGTTGACGCCTGAGCAGAAAGGTCTCCTGATTGATGAGGCAGATCATCACGTTGGCGGCGACCTCGGCTTTTCTGTCGGACTTGTCGGACTTGTCCGACCGGTCCGACACTAAAACAGCCATGAGGTTGCGCAACTGGGCCAGATCGGCGGGGCGGGCCTGCCGCACGGCGAGAGCTTCCGGGCTGTCGACAGGCCATTCCGGCAAGTTGCGTTGCCGCAGAAAAGCCTGATAATCGAAAAGCAGTTCCTCCTGGCTGGCCTTCGCGACATTGGTGAGCTTGAGTTCGGTCTTTTTGCTGGTGGCGGCAGCTTCGGAACCCTCGACGATGTTCGCCACGCCGGAGCGGGCCGCCTGCACCATCTGGTCATGGGTCCGATCGCGTCGGTCGATGTAACGGGCGCAGAATGCAACGGTCGCGTCATAGATCAGCATCCCCAGGCGGTAGGTAATCAGCCGCCGGTAGCCGCCGTGTTTCGGAATCAATGGCTCAGCCATTGTTCTCCTCCTCCTGTTGTTTCCGGTGCGGATTACTATACTCGAAACCGCCCCGGTTGTCAAGGATTCAATTCATTGTCCTCGATGAAAACATCTTCTAAAAGTTTTTTACAGTTGCGTTGATTGGTGATCAAAACATGGTACAAGCTGGAGCTTGTAGAGGTTTAAAAGGTGACTATATTAATCGTATCGCGCAACTCTGAAGGATACCGGCTGGAGCTTGTAGAGGTTTAAAAGGTGACTATATTTCTGACAAGTCGGACAGGTCGGACAAGTCGGGCTGGAGCTTGTAGAGGTTTAAAAGGTGACTATATTTTTGCAAACTCGATGTTTCGTAGTATGTTAGCTGGAGCTTGTAGAGGTTTAAAAGGTGACTATATTCGCCGGCCAGACAGATCATGCTCGCCGCGGGCTGGAGCTTGTAGAGGTTTAAAAGGTGACTATATTCTCGACGGCAATTCCGGTATCATATTTCAGGCTGGAGCTTGTAGAGGTTTAAAAGGTGACTATATTCGCCGCCATCAGGATCAGTCATACAAACATGCTGGAGCTTGTAGAGGTTTAAAAGAAGACTATATTACTGCCTGGAATCGATCCGGCGGCAGCTCTGCTGGAGCTTGTAGAGTTTAAAAAGGAGACTATATTCTCTTTTCGCAAATTGCGCCCCGAATGTGTGCTGGAGCTTGTAGAGTTTTAAAAGGAGACTATATTGCGGATTATGTCACGGCGAAAAATACGTTTGCTGGAGCTTGTAGAGTTTTAAAAGGAGACTATATTCCTGACAGCGTGACAAGCATCGGAGACGAGGCTGGAGCTTGTAGAGTTTTAAAAGGAGACTATATTAATGATCCGCGGCGCGACGCATGAGCGCGGGCTGGAGCTTGTAGAGTTTTAAAAGGAGACTATATTCCGCCTGCGGTGTTACCCCGACCGCCTCAGGCTGGAGCTTGTAGAGTTTTAAAAGGAGACTATATTGTCAGCACATTTCCGTACCGGTCAAGCAAAGCTGGAGCTTGTAGAGTTTTAAAAGGAGACTATATTTTTTTCTCCATCCCAGTTATTGTCATACATGCTGGAGCTTGTAGAGTTTTAAAAGGAGACTATATTGATTTGTCAGCTCGGCTATCAGGACGCGATGCTGGAGCTTGTAGAGTTTTAAAAGGAGACTATATTGTTGGTTGACGGCCTGAACTATCTCGCTGGGCTGGAGCTTGTAGAGTTTTAAAAGGAGACTATATTATTTCCGTAGCTTGGAGCACCTGAACATGCGCTGGAGCTTGTAGAGTTTTAAAAGGAGACTATATTTGACCCGAAACTTGGGAGCGATGTTTTTCAGCTGGAGCTTGTAGAGTTTTAAAAGGAGACTATATTGATGTTTTAGAAGATGATTCAGTCTTTTTAGCTGGAGCTTGTAGAGTTTTAAAAGGAGACTATATTGATTTCGCCGAATCGCCTGTTCGATTCTTTGCTGGAGCTTGTAGAGTTTTAAAAGGAGACTATATTATTCGAGAGCAGCCCCTCTCGGTTCATAGAGCTGGAGCTTGTAGAGTTTTAAAAGGAGACTATATTGGGAGGGGCGAGAACCAAGCTTCAGCTCGTGCTGGAGCTTGTAGAGTTTTAAAAGGAGACTATATTCGGCAGTCGGCGACTTCGAGCTGGTCCAGTGCTGGAGCTTGTAGAGTTTTAAAAGGAGACTATATTTTTGCAAGGCGGCGGGCGTGGAACTTCTGAGCTGGAGCTTGTAGAGTTTTAAAAGGAGACTATATTTCTGCCCGGAGTAACTAGCATAGGGGACAGGCTGGAGCTTGTAGAGTTTTAAAAGGAGACTATATTTCCCAGCTATTAGTAAATTCGTTGTTGATGGCTGGAGCTTGTAGAGTTTTAAAAGGAGACTATATTGAGAAGAAACCACACTGAAATAAGTACTGAGCTGGAGCTTGTAGAGTTTTAAAAGGAGACTATATTGCTCATGGCGGGGGATATCAGCTCGTCAAGGCTGGAGCTTGTAGAGTTTTAAAAGGAGACTATATTAGTTCGTTCATGTGACCTCCTGTTACTCGCGCTGGAGCTTGTAGAGTTTTAAAAGGAGACTATATTCATTTCCCTGCTCTCCTTTTTGTTTGCTTCGGCTGGAGCTTGTAGAGTTTTAAAAGGAGACTATATTATGTCGAGCCAGATTTCCAACTCTGACATTGCTGGAGCTTGTAGAGTTTTAAAAGGAGACTATATTGTAATTGTCATAACGTGCTATTATTTTGACAATTACAATATAGCCCGCTTCAAAAAAGCAGGAGTTGTTCCGGCTTTTTTTCCACTTCCTGAACGGTTTTCCCATAGAGCGACACCATCTCGCCGAACTGTTTGTCCGTCACCATCAGCAGCCGGACATATCCCCCGGGAGGTACTATCGCTTCAATGTAACGATAGTATTTCCTCGCATTCTCCCGGCAGGAGGAGTATTTCGCATACACGGAATACTGCAACGCCTGAAATCCTTCCGACAACAGATATTTCCGGAAACGCGCGTAACTGCGTTTCTCCTCCCGCGTCACCACCGGCAGGTCAAACATCACCATCAGCCACATCGCCTTGATCTCCGAAATCGGAGTTCGTCCGGCAGAACTCATCCGTCAAACTCCAGCAGATTTTTCTTCTCCGTAAAGGAAGCGGCCAGCTGCCGCGCGTGAATCGTCAGCAGCTCCGGCAATTCATGCTGCTCACCATGCCATTTCACCGGCTCCAGCAGGCCGAGCAGCAGACGGCGGCGCTGTTCCTGCGAGATTCCAGAAACAGGCGCATTCTCCGGATTCAACAGAACCACAATCCGATCCACCCGGCAGCGGTACGGCTCCATCAGATCATCCGCAAGACAATAGGCGTTGTAACGATTCCGATGGTGAATCCCCAGCGTCGGGTGCAGTCCGGCGCCGCAGAGTGCGCGCGCCGTCATGGCACGCAACACCGCATACCCGTAATTGAGGAGAACATTGCTGTCACCGGCCTCCCGTATCCGAAGAAACGGGCGCCCGAACAGCTGTTTCCAATAGAGGACCGCGGCTCTTCCCTCCAGATTGTCCGGATCCCCCGAGCGCACCCGCCCCGCCAGAGCAATCAATCCGCCATCTTCTCCGCGCAACTCCCGCAACAGCCGCGCCTGCGAACGAATCTTCGCAGCGACCACCCTTTGCCACAACCGTTTGCACAACGGCAACGATGCCGACGCCTGCTCCCGAAACCGTTCATTCTGCAAATAATGCGACGCCAGCGGAAGCTGCATCCCCACCGGAAGCCGGTCCGCACCGGAAATCACCACCATCACGCCGGCCTCCGCCAGCGCCGCCAGCAGAGCCCCGGTCACGGATACCGCAGGCGTTCCCAGAAGCACACACTCGATCTCCCCGATCGGTACCCGGTGCTCCCCGCCGTCAGGATCACGGACCACCAGCAGACGGTTCTCCAGCCACAGCCGGGCCGCCCGCTCGGCAACCTCAATGATCCGTTTAGTCATTCGCCCGCCTCAATTCGCCGAGCGGTGTCGTATGAAACTTCTCCATCTTCCCCCGGAACGCGGCCGACAGCGTCGGAGTGAACCACAGCCCCGCCGCCTTCAACGTCTTCACGTCACGGGCGTCGTTGATCGGCATGCAGGAGAACTGCGGCAGAGAGATTCCCCGGATCACACACAAATACTCCTGCCCGTCCTTCGACCAGCGCACGACATCGCCTTTCCGCAGGGTGAATTTGAGCGGGTTGCCCTCCTTGACCTTCGGGAAAACCGGCTCATTTCTCTGCAACCTCAGCCGGGCATCCAGCACGGTGACCACCTCGCCATCCCAGCCGATCTCCCGCCCGTCGGCGTCATGACGGGCATAGATGGCCAGAACGAGGTTGGCTCCGTTCGCCACCTCCCGTTTCCGATCCCCCTCCCCGATGCTGCGGGTTTTGACGTTCTGGCGCACCCGGACACTGCGGATCGTATTGACGAAACGCCCCTGCCGGTCCCGCAGAACCGGCAGATTGCCGCCATCCTTGAACGCCTTCCGGGGATCCGTCATCTTCAGCTCGGCCAGCTTCTCCTCCACCGCGCGCCGGATTGCAACGTCGACGATCTCCGCCACCGTTTTCGGTTCCAGCGTATCCAGCCGGCGGCGCACATGACGCAGGTCCCCGCCGTGGGATTTGCTGTAAATCGTCTCCTTATGAAAGGCTCCGCGCGCCCGGTTGATCGTGTGGTGAGAGATTCCGGCCGCGTCCAGTTTCGCCCGCGCCTGCGTATACAGCGAATTGACGATCAGCGGCTGTTTCTCCTCAATCGCCTTCCGGACCGTCTCCTTCGGCATCTCCGCCACCGCCTTCACGATGGCCGGCGACACGACCGCCACGGTGAGAGCGTCGATCGCGTGATGACGGAAGTCGCCGCGCTCCTTCTCCCCCTCCCCCAGCAGATAGTTGCCGCCCCACGCGCGCCGCACCACAGCGGTACACCCGCCGGCACTGCACTGAAGCCGCAGCACGCCGTTGCGATCCCAGCGGCCGCCGTAGAGAAGCGCCAGATATTCGGTGGCCAGTTTGCTCGCGTAACGGGTGTCGTTGAGATTGCGCTCGATGAAGTCGCGGCTCTCCGCCTTCTGCAGCTTGAACCGTTCCAGCTTGGCTTCCGCAAACGGCCCTTTGAACCGGCGGACCCGCTCCAGAATCTCCCGGTACGCCTCCGGGGAGAACGCCTCGAACGGCAGTCGATTCCCCTTCTCCGCATTTGCATCGCGACAGCTCAACGTCTTGTTGATAAACGAGTCATCCATCGACCGCGAATACGGCACGATGTGTTCAATATGCACCAGCCCGCCATGCAGAAGATCCCGCATGGAAAAACGGCGGCCGGTGTAGGGGCAGGTGTAATCGCACTCCTCCGCCAGCATCACTTTGAGAATGTCCCGCCGGGACGGCTTCTCCACCCCGGCTTCCTGCGCGATCTCCCGGGCGATTCGTTCGCGCTCCTTTTCACGGAGCCGGTTCCGCCGGGCGATGTTCTCGCGGTCTTTGCTGCTGTTCTTCAAGTCGCGCGCCAGCTCCAGCCGGATCAGGTCCGGCTTGCCGTATTTGCGAATCACCGCGTTGACCACCTGCCGCATCTCCGTCAACGTGCGATGCACGACCGGATTGCGCAACTGCAGGCCGGTTTCGTCCAGCGGCGGCAGAAACTCCAGCACCCGTTCCGACGCCTGGAACTGCTCCGGATATTTGAGTTTGATCACCGTACTTAACGCAATCCCGCTCTCCAGATCCGGCAGCAGCTGTTTCAGAGCCTTGCGGGAGAAACCGCAATAGTCATCCGGCAGAGAGATGTGCGCAGCCTTCTCCGCGGCCTCCTCGCTCAATCCCCAGCGCGTCCGAAGAATCCGGCGCAGCGCGTCGTCCTTCTCCATGCAGGCAAGATGGTGAAAAAACGCCTGCCGCTCCTCCTCTTTCATGGCGGCGGCCCGAGCGCCGAACACCCGGAAGAGAATCGCATGCAGTTCGTTGCCGTAGACCTTTTTATCCTCATCCCCCAGCGTGAATTTCTCACCGCGCCGCAACCCGGCCAGCCGCCCGAGCGCCGAGAGCGCAATCGTCCCCTGCGCATTCAATTCGCCGGAAAGGCCGTCCAGCACCGTCAGCACCTTCTGCCGCTCCTCCTCCGTCAGCGGCCGCAAAACGCCCCTGCCGTCAACCCGTAGATGATTTACCTCCTGCAGAATCCGGAACCGCTGTGCCAGCGGATCCTGAAACGAGCAGCGCCGCTCCTCCGGCTCCAGCCGGCAGAATCCGATCAAATGCTTACAGCTCTTCAATTTGCGTTGAAAGAAGATGGCATGGTAGAGCGCACGCTCCAGCGCCTCGGATATCAGAGGACGCTGTGCGGCGCAGATTTTGCGGAACTCCTCTTCGAACATGCCGCGCTCCGTATACCGGGTCCGGATCCGGCGCTGTTCGGGGTCAAGCGTGGAGAAGTATTCCCCCAGCGTCCGCGCTCCGGAATTCCGTATCGCCTCTTTCAGCTCCGCAATCTGCGAGAGAACCACTCCGGCCTCGGAATCCTTCGCCTCCTGTTTCCGATTGCTCTTGTATCCCCGCCGCTGGCCGAGGTGGTAGAGGGCGCGCCCCAGCTGCATCGGTTCAAGCGGCCGGTCCAGCGCCGCCGCGCGCAGCAGATACGGCACGACGTGAGCGGCCCGCTTTTGTTCATCTTCCGGCAGTCCGGCCAGAAACGCGCGGTCAATCTGCAGAAAGAACTCCGGGCTCACCTGCTCCGGCAGCAGTCCGGAACCGCTCAGGACCCTCGTCAATTCATCCTTATGCTGCCGGCGGCGGCGGTACGCAATCCGCTGCGCCCTTTTCAGCCGGCGTTCCGCACAGCGGGACTCCCCTTTGCCGGAAACAATCTCCTCGGTCGTGGCCGCCAGCCCCGGGGCAAAAATGCGGCTTCCCCAGTCGAGCAGATCCACCTGCGCATCGTTGTCATCATCGACAATCGCCCACCCCACCGAATTGATCCCGAGATCCAGTCCGAGAATCCGCTGTTTCATTTTCTTCCCTTTTTTTTGCGATTCCACTTGAAAAATAAATAAAATCAGTTATTTTATCAGTAACTCTACAAGTTCTGGTAAAGAACTTCTGCAGGCCTCTTTCCGCGGAAATGCCTCAGTGCGGCTTCAATAGCCGCTATTTTTTTGTCAGAAATCTCCCTGTTCTTCTGTTGCAGTATAGCACCATTTCCGCTTTTTTTCAAACCTGGATTAACAATATTCTTAATGGGAAAAAGAAAGATCATTTCAGGGGAAATCCTGCGCGGGAATCCCTTTTGTGCAAATCATCGTCGCTTTCCTGCATGGTATTTTGCACCGGATGTGGTATAGTATCATCGGTTCATCCGGGAACATCGCTCCCGGAGAACCAGATCCGTCATCAGCCATGGAGTTGAAATTGAAGCAGAAAATCAAAGTCGGAATCTGCGGTCTCGGCCGCGCCGGCCGCCAGATGCACATCCCGGAACTCGCCTCGTATCCAGACCTCTTCGAAATCATCGCCGGGTGCGACACCGCCCCTGACCGTCTTCTTGACCTGCCCCCCGCCGCGGCCTTCGCCACACTCCCGGAGCTGCTCGCCGACCCGGAGGTGGAACTCGTCACCATCGCCACCCGCAATGCGGACCACACGCCGCAGGCGATCGAGGCGCTGGAGGCGGGGAAATACGTGGTCATTGAAAAACCGATTGCGGTGAGCGTCGAGCAGGTCATGCGCCTCAAAGAGGCCTCCGAACGGTATCCGGGGAAGCTCTTTCTGCGGTTCAACCGCCGCTACGAGCCGGAATTCAACCACATCCGGCGCATTCTTTCGCGGGGCATTCTCGGCAGAATCACCATGATCAAGCTGTACCGCCACCCCGTCTACTGCCGCCGGCGGGACTGGCAGACACTGAATCGCTTCTGCGGCGGAATGCTGAACAACTGGGGCCCGCACATTCTCGATCAGGCGCTCCAGCTGCTCGGTTCGCCGGTGGTCGATGTGTGGAGCAACCTTCAGCACAACTTCACCGCCGGGGACGCCGACGATCAGATCAAGATCCTGCTGAAAGCGGCAAACGGCTGCGTTGCGGATATCGAAATCTCCTCGACTTGCGCTCTGCCAGGCAATCTCTACGAGGTCTGGGGGGACCGCGGCGCGCTGACGGTGCCGAACGAAGGCAAAGTATTGCGCCTCAAATACCTGAAGGAAGGTTTTCAGCTTCCGGAAATCCACGCCGAAACGGGGAATTATCCGCTGTTCTACGGCAACCAGGAGCCTCTGGAGCTGATTTGCGAGGAAATTCCGGTCGAAGCGGGGCGCGGTCACACCCTGCAGAAGGGCGCGCGAAAGGAGTCCGGCGTCGGCACGCAGGCGACCGGTTATTACTCGCAGGACACGATGTGGCTGGATGTCTATGACGCCATCCGCAACGGAATCCCCTACCCGATTACGATGGAGGATGGCGTCAACGTGGTCAAGCTCACCGAACTCATCCACCGGCAGAACTCTCTGCCGATCGGCGGCTGAAGGAAAATATCGAAACGGCAGTCAAGGCTTCTGGCAGTAGAGGCCATCGAAACCTGCCGGAACAATCAGGCGATTCCGATAAAAAACCACCCGGTCCGGCGTTCCCGGCAGAAAATCAAAGCTTTTTTTCCATTGCGGAGTTTCCGGGTTCGTGACATCGAACAACGTCACCTTCCCTTTGCTTCGATGGGAGAAAGCCAGCAACGAACCACCGTTCCAGGAGGGAAGCCCTTCCATGCCGGGCGGTGCAGGAAACTTCTGTGAAAATTCATCGGATCCAAACTTCTCCGGAGAAAAGAGATAAAACTGTTTTCCAGACGGCATCAGAAACTGTTTCCCAACGGCCGTCACTCCGTCAAACTGGTTGAACCGGAGAGCCGGATTGCTGCGAAGTTTTCTCCCTCCCGTTTCCTCCAGCCGATACCAGGAGAGCCCTGCACCGTGAGAATTCACAGCAATAAGCCCCTCCAGTTCCTTTTCCGGAAATGAATCGATATAGAGAATGCGGCGTTCATGGCTTGGATCCAGCATCCGGGGGCGAGCCGGATCACGCAGATCAATGAAATCAATCCGATTGCCACCGCCGCTGACTGCCGCAAGTGTTCCATTCCGGTAGAGGTGGAGTATCTGCGTGGGGAAAGAACTTTTCATCTGCCCGAGCAACACGGGCAGTTTCCCCTTCTGAATCCGCCACATGGAGAGTTTTTTCTCCTCCGCCGCCACCAGAAGAGTTCCGCATATCGAAACATCGTAGATCCTGTTTTCAGAAATGGTTGCAATCTTTTTCCACCCCTTGCCATCCTCTCCCCAGATCTGAAGTCCGGCAGAGGACGCCGCAACGTAAAGCAACTGACCGTCGGTCGCGACCCGGCGCACCATCCCCCCGCAGTCGTAGTGAAGAAAGCCGGGAACCTCCTTCACCGCGGATGTTACCTCGCTTCTTCCCTGTTCCTCCCGGGCGGGAACGGGAGCGCAACCGGGCAGTTCCACCACAAAAAGTCCGCTCTGATTTCCGGCGACATACAGCCGGTCGTTTGCCGGAACTACGGAACCGACACAATCTGGGAGCAGAAAATGTTTCCCGTCACCTGCCAACTTCACGGAAAGGACCTTTGACGCATCCATCAGGGAATTGTCAAAAATGTTCTTTCTCACCCGGACCGGCGGCAGTTGAAACTGTGCCACAATCCGGGGATTGCGGGGATCGGCCGCCTCCACCAGAAAGAGCCCGTTGTGCGTATCGGCAACCGCGATCATTCCGCCCGCCGGCCAGACGGACCAGAAGTCGTTGCCGAGAGCGAAGAAACGTGGGAAATGAACGCCCCCGAGACGAACCGCCTTCCGGGGATCGGAAACATCAAATATCTCCATTCCATGACCATTGCCAAACCGTTCGGCCGCCGATCCCTGTCTGGAATGGTGTCCGGTGGCCGCATAAAGCAGATTGCCGTGGAGATAAACTCCGTCGCCATATCCCTGCAGGGGAACATAGCTGATCTCTTCCGGGGCGGCGGGATTGCGGACATCCAGCAACTGAACCCGGGAGTGCCCCCAGTCCCCCACAGCCAGCAGATTTCCGCGACAGAAGATGGACTGCGCCTCCACCTTGCCATTTCGAAACAATGTAATATGTTTGGGAGCAGCAGGATTCGTAATATCAAAGATCTGTACGCCATAATACCGCAGAGCCACAAACAGAAGATTGCCTGAAACATCCACACCGGTAGCCAGTTCCGCCGTGTCGAAATTCCCGACCAGCTTCGGGGCGACAGGATTTCGAAGATCCACAATCCACAATCCCTGGTTTCGTGCGGTGATATACGCATACCCCCGATGTACCGCCATCTGACGGCACACCCAGGGCAACCCCTTCACCTCCGCTGCAAGTTGTGGTTTCATCGGATTCCGCCGGAGGTCGAATACCTGAAGCCGTCCCTTTCCGGCAAGATAGAGACAGCTGCCATCTCCGCACAAAGCGTTTCCTCCGACACTGCCAGGGACATGGACGCCGACGAGCTGACGAACTCCCGCCGCCGGACTTCCCGCCACCGGCAATTCTCCACGACAGAAAAGCGCCGGCAGCAGCCCCAGCAACCCCATAATCCACAATGATCTTCCCATATCATGCTCCTTTTTCACCGATCAGAAAACTGTGTGATCAAACCGTCTACTCTTTGCTGCAGCTGCAAGATTCTTCACCGCGTCAACGGTTCAGCAGCTGATAGTCATCATTGAAATGTCTTCCATACCGCAGTGTATTCACATTGCCGCCGAGGAACAGAAAATTCGCCCGGTTCCGGTGATGATTCCAGGCGGGAGCTCCCGTAGCGGCAGCAGAGGGATACGACGCGATGGAATTCATATAAAAAATACCGGTATCACAGTCGCCGTTGCTGTATACTACACTATGGTTGTTTTCCCCCAGCAGCAAGGCTCCGGAGCGTAATTTTACAATTTTATTGGTATCTCCATCAACCAGCCAGACCCGACCGGTCCGGTTTCTTCTGAGATCGATGTTGGCCTGTGTCGCATAGGACTGGGAATAATTGCTGTAATACCAGCTGATTGCATCCGGAGTGCCGGAAAACGCCGGATTGGGAATCACCGACTCCGGACAGAAGAGCAGACCGCGCGGCTGCCGGAACTGAAGCCCCGTCGAATACTCTCCCGGCCGGGAGGTGCTGATCTGCCGGGAAATCTTGTCCGCCTGAATCCCGAGATAAGGATAAAGATAAAGCGTGAACGCCTTGTGCAACCCGGCAGGCGGCAGCCAGTCATCACTGTTCTGAGTGTAGGAGGCAGTGGAGATGAAAATGTTTTTCATATTGTTGACACAGCTTATCTGTTTCGCCACAGCCCGCGCCGAATTGAGTGCCGGCAGCAGCAGCGCCGCAAGAATCGCGATGATCGCGATGACAATAAGGAGCTCGATCAGAGAAAACCGGTTGCGCATCTGCTTCAATCCTTCTGTTGTAACATGCATGAAAACAATTGGTTCCATTCTTTGACGTCTCATTTCGCCTCCACCGGATACCGTCGGAAGGTGATCGTATCCGACAACCGGCTGCGATCCAATCACCTCTAGTTGCCCCCCGGGAGAGCCGGGCAGAATTCCTCCTGCGGTGTCAAAGCGACTGCTCTCCCATATTTCCCTCAATGCTCCTGTCTATTTCTCCAGCGTCACGGCACCGATCAGCGGCACGGCAAGCCCGGTTGAAAGAAATTTCATCGATGTTAACTCCTTGTCCGGATACGGATTCTCCCGTCTGGTACAGTAAAAACCGACCCGTTCTTTTCCGGAAGTCCAGAAAGCGGCCCCGATCCGCGCGTTCGGCAGCGATTTCAAGCCATGCCAGTCGCCGATGTCGCGTCCGCCGGCCATTGAAAGTTTCGAACGCGTTCCATCCGCATAGGTCAACTCACAGATCAGCAACGGCCGATCCTCGACACTCCAGCCGCAAGCCTGAAGAAAGTAGATCCGTCTGGCCTTGCCGGAAAGAGGGATTGCCGGAGTTTCCCGGGGGAAGTAAGGCTTTTTCTCTCCCTTCAGAACACAGACCGCCCGACTGCCGCCAAGAATTTCGAAAGGGATGCCGGAATACTCATGACGCCCGGGCTTCATACCCGGCAATCCCGCCTCCGGCCCGTCATCAAACCAGCCGCCCCGATGATCTCCCGCAACCTCATCGACATACCCCATATTTGCCGCACCGGCGAGATTTACGGTCTGGAAGTGTGCCCCGGGAGTTTTTTCCCAGTGGCTCGCACGGGGTGCAGCCTCCGCCGCCCGCCGTTTCTGTTCTCCTTGAAGCTGCTCTCTCTGCTCGATTTTTGCATTGATCTCCCGGGCGCGCACCGCAATGCTTTCCGGATTCTTCTCTGCCGCATCCGGGAAGAGGTCTGCCTTTCCCGTCTCCAGCAGAAACAACTGCCGCTCCTGCGGAAAAAAGGTGAATGAAATCCCGCGACGGAGTTCTTCGGCGTCAAATTCCCCGACTCGACAACGCGATACAGGATCGGTCACCCGCCAGCGTCCGGCAGCAATGTCCGTAATCGCAAGTCGGGCAGGTACCGCTTTTTCATTCCGCCAGTTGACCAGAAGAATCAGCTTGGTGTCACCGCGGTCGATCAACTGCGCCTCCGCCGCGCGAAACTTCTTTCCCTCCGCCGTTCGCAATTCCAGATGAATCTTGGCTCCGGCACGGGAAAACGCCTCGGCAAAGAGGTTTCGCAGCCTGGAGCCGACCAGCCCTTTGGGACAACGCCGCACATTTTTCTGTTGAAAAAATGATCTGTTTTCCAACGGCAATCCATACGGATCCATCGAGAGGGCATCCTCGGAGCACACGATTGATCCGCCCCGTTGAACAAACTCCTCCAACACATTGAGCGTACCGGGCAGAGAATGCTTCAAGTCTGGAATAAATAAGATCTTATATGGTTTCAAATTTTCCGCAGAGAGCTCCTCCTCGAAGACAAATTCAGCAGGCAGCTGTTCCCGCAGCAGCGCATTGTACCAGTTCTCCATATTCGGCAGAGACTGCCGATCTCCCAGCATCCGCTGGCTGGTGATGGAGAAAAGAATGGCCGCTTCCGGTCTTTTCAGACGCGGCATCGGCAGAACAACATTCCGAAGCGGTTCAAGCTCTTCCATAAATCCACGCAATCCCGACAGCGTTTTCTCTGGATAGCAGTAAGGATTCAGCAGCGCGGCTCCGCGATATTTCATTGAACGGGCAAATTTTCTGGCTCCTTCCATATCGGACCATTGCCATTTTCCGCCGCTCCAGTTGAAGATACTGGAAGCGGAAACACCGTGGAACACGCTCGCCCACAAAGAGGTGGGGAAATCTGCAGGCAGAGAGGGTATCCGGTCTTTCCCGTCATAACGCATGCAATAATGCTCCTGATCGGCCACCGTTTTCCCGGGTTTTCCCCGCACGACCGCAGCCGCATAGTCGGCCACCAGCGAGAAAAAATGAACCCCTCTCGTCAATACCGCTTCCATCTCGTCGGATTCCCAGCGTCCGTCGTTTTCGGCGAAGCCGTAGGAATACCCGCCCTCGATTGCGAGCACATCAAGCACGTCCATGGTTTTGCGCTGGTCCATTGTCGAACCGCTTCCGGTCAGCAAGCCGGCGATCAGAATCTGCTGACAGAAGTGGATGTCCGGCCGGGAATCCACATCGGCAACCGCCTTCTTCATTTCCGCCAGGACCTGCACAAACCGGTCCGACAGAAAACTGCGCCACGCGGCACGCAACGCCGGCGCCTTCGAAAAATCAGGCAGAAAAGCCGCCGAACGGAAATCGCGGAACTCTGTCCCCAACCGGCGGTTCATCTCCGCAACAGTGCCGAAATTCTTCTTCAGAAATTCGATGAACCTCTCGCGATTGAAACGGCAGCGACAATCGTACGTGCTCTCATTGATCAACTCATACAAAAAGGGATTCCCATGATTGGCCCGAGTAAAAAGAGACATATCACGAAGCTGTCCAAGTATAATCTTTTTCCCCATCGGGTGTTCCGGGCAGAACGGAACAAAGGCGTGCCACCCCGGGTTCTGATGCAGAATCTCCCTCGGCTGAGGGGTGACCGGGTCGTTCAATACGGCTTTCTCATTGCGATGGAAGTAGTAGATCACTGTCGGGTCCACGGAAATCGGCATTCTGTCGAAATTGCTGCAGTTGCGGCGGCGCTGATCATCCCTCTCCACATCCCACACCGGCAGTTGATTGCGGGCAAAAACAAAGTGAAACGGCAGGCCGGGGAACTGAACCGTGTTGAACCCGAATCTCTCACAGATCTTCCGGTCAAGCAGCTGGTAATGATAATCCGGCAAAAGAATTTTGCAACGTTTCCGCCAGATTTCATCAAATTCATTGGAAGCGATGAAGTAGTTGACTCCCAGCAGAAATGTCGGATTCCCATTCATCCAGAACGTTCCCTGTTCTATCTTCGGCCGGTTGCCGCAATCTGGCGGCAGCTGTTTCCAGGCTGCCATTTCAGACTCCAGCTTCGCCTTCCAGTTTCCACTCCAGACATACCGGACCTGTGCAGAAGGATCATTACAACGGAAAAAAATTCCATCAATGCTGAATTTATCAACCTTCCCGTCAAAGGTCATATTCAAATCGGAGAACGCCTTTAAATTATTTCGCTTCGACAGTTCCGCCAGCGGGATGCGAACCTGAGTCCAGCCGTTTTCGCAGGATTTCACCATCTGCTTCTCCGGTGATACCCCCCCCACGGTAAACAGCAGTCGGGGACGGATGCAATATTCCAGCCAGCCATCGGCTTTTACATAATCCGAAAGATCCAGAGCCCGGTTGACAACCGGAACAAAATTCTCCAGCGAACGAAGCCGCATGGATACGTGTTGTCCTGCAGCCGGAGTAATTTCCAAGCCGCGCTGACCGGAATACGCCGAATTTCCCGTCTGTCGACAGGAGACACCTCGCAGATCCCAGTGGCCGGAAAAATCATCATCGTAGATCAGAAAGCGAGCTCCTTTTTCCACCTTTTTTTCCAGGGGTATCACCCTCCAGGAGAGATTGCGGAATTCCGCCTCGCCCGTTCGACCATACCCATGCGCGCAGAGCAACTGCAAATAAGCCCGGTCGCAATGGGCCGGCAGTGGAACCCGCAAAGAGATCTTCTTCCACTCCGCCTCGCCTGCCGCCTGTTCCTGTTCCTTTGCATGCAGGTTTGATGCAGCAATGTGGATCCCAATTCCGCTGAATCCGGCCAGTCGACGGATCTCTGCCTCAAAAATCAATTGACGCTCGACAGGGGCAGGCGTAATTCGAATATGCCTCCCGAAAATACCATTGCTTTTCCCCGGATCATCGTCCTTGAAATGGAAAACCTCTCCCCGGACCTCCGCTACCGTGCCCTTCCCTCTCCATTGAGAGAAATCTTCCGCCCAAAGAACTCCGCCTCCCAGCAGAAGCGCCGCCAGCAAACATTTCGTCATAACACCCCCGGTCATTTGTTTGTTATACCTTGGTTCCGTCGAGTTTCCGGGCACAATCCGCCCTCTGGAGAGCTTTTCGTCCCCTGCAGTCAGATCAAATTGCCGAAAGAAGATTCAATACTTCAGGAATGCGCAGTCGTACGGCTGAAGATAGAGCTCCAGCACCCCTTCCGGACCGATGTGAATCGGGTATTCCCCCCAGATGTCGTACAGTGGCGGAATGGTTTCAAATCCCAGCTGCGACGCAGAAAGTTTCACCCGCCGCGCATCGCTGTTCAAACTGAAAATCCCCAGCCAGCCGTGAGAAGAATCCTCTTTGCAAGACGCCTTGCGGACGTCGATGCGGCGCATCAGGCTGACACGCTTCCCCACGACGCTGTTCCGGTTGCAGCGCAACATCTCCGGGTGTGTCGCCAACGCGATGTCCCCCTCCGGCGTCTGCGGCAGATCCCCGCCGAAAATCAACGGCGAACAGCTCATCGCAAAGATCGTCATCATCACCTTCTTCCCGATCGGGGTAAGCTTGCTCTGCCGCGCCGATCCCGTCGGAAGTGCCAGCTCCGGCGGAATTGTCACCTGCAACGCCCCCAGCGGCAGCATATCCAGATCCGCCCACAGCGACGGGCCGCTCAGATCCTCAAACTCATACCAGCGACGCAATTTGATGAGATTGGTCCGGTCGTCATCCCAGGCGTCGGGAGTGACCCGGATCATGTTGCCGTAAGGAACATACTCCTTCCAGCTGCCGCGCCAGATATCCTCCGCCCCCGGCGAGAGGCTCAGCAGAACCGGACGGGCAACCGAATCCAGCGCCTTCCCGAACAGCGCCACATGGTCCGGATGCTCCACCACGTCGTCCAGTTTGATGAAATCCACCGTCAACTCTTCGGTGAGATACTCCACCTCGCTCCGGTAATAGGCGAATGTGCCCGGATGCGAGGCATCGGTCGCCACCCAGTATTTGCACCACGGACAGAAGTTGTCCGGATCGTAAATGTCACGCGCCCGGAAATCGGTTCCCTTGATCGGCGTGTTCTGTTCGAGCGCCATGCGGGGCATCCCGCGCATGATGTGAACTCCGAACTTGACGCCGTTCTCATGGCAACGGTCGGCAAGAGCGCGCAACCCGTGCGGAAAGTTCACCGGCGACGGCACAAACCGCCCGTAGCAATCGACATGCATATTGCGGCACTGCCCCACGTTGCGCAACTGTTCGTTCCACGCCTGATCGCCGTCGGCGTACCAGGCGGCGTCGAGGCAGAAATATTCATATCCGGCCGGCTTCAGTTTCTTCAAAAACAACTCCAGGTTGGCCAGCGCCTGTTCCTCGTTGATCGAACCCATGTAACAATCAAAACTGTTCCAGCCCGCGGGGGGAGTCTTCGTCTCGGCAATCAGCATCGTCTCACCTTTCCATATTAACTGGTTTGCTGTTACCCATAGTATACCCGACTTCCGCTTGAAAATATCCGGAAAAATGATATTTTAGATAGGAAATAATAAAAAAAATATATGAAAAACAGTATATGCGTCCGCTTTTTGATCTATCGCCGTTTCTGAATCAGAAGGTCTCCGTCGAGCGGTATGACGGCAAAGGATATGTCGTCTACGCCTGCGGAAAGGACAAATGGATTGAAAGGTACTGGAAACACTTCACCTCCGAACCCCGCCCGGCGCTCTATGCCACCTTCTGTTCCCTCATGCTGTGGAACGAGTTCCGCTACATCCGGCGATTCCATCAGCCGTTTCTCTCCATCGAATACATCATGGAGGGGGAGCTGTGGTTCCGGAGCGGCAAACGCGCTTTTGCCGCCGAAAAGGGCGATCTCTGTCTGCTGCACCGAAACCGCAACCACGATTACTATTTTCAGCCGGGGAAACCGACCCGCCTCATGACTTTCGTCCTGCACGGTTCCGGGCTGACGCCGCTGTTGCAACACCTGAATCTCGACCGGACCGATGTGTTTTCTCTGGATGACGACGAACGGATGACCGAGATTTTCGACAGGATAAAACCATTTATCCATGAGTCACTTCAGGATCCACGCAGCGGTGAGATCAACGCGGGTGTCTGTTATGAACTGCTGCAATTCCTTGCCCATGCTCACCAGCCCGGGCCGCTGCCGCAGGATATGTGCGCCATCCGCGATTTTCTGGAAGAAAGCGCGGCCGGCCCGTTGAAGATGGCGGAAGTGGCACGCCGCTTTCATCTTTCGCTGCCCACGCTGAACCGCAAGTTCCAGCAGACCTTCGGAATGACGCCGTACCACTACCGGCTGGAACAACGCATGCAGAGAGCCGAAGAACTGCTGATGCAGACCACTCTCCCGATCAAGGAGATCGCGTTCCGGCTCGGCTATACGAAACCACTCTATTTCTCCGCCGAGTTCCGGCGGCTCCGCGGCATTTCCCCCGGGAGCTTCCGCAACGACCGGCGCTGAACCTCCGCCCCGGCCTACCAGTGACGGACCGGCAGCCCCAGAAGCGACGCAATCCGGTCGCGCAGCGGATGATTGGGGTGAGCCGGGTCCACCTTGTTTTTGGTGAATCCCAGCGCGAGGTGGCGGCGGCGGTCCAGCAGCCCCTCCGAACCAATGGCGCCGCCATGGCCGATCAGCCCGGAAGGATCCTCCGGGAATCCGGCGGCCACATAGCCGAGCCCGAAATGCGCCCAATCCGTCTCCAGGCGGAAGGGATCATCGGCCGCCCGGCGGGGAATCGCCGCATTCTCCAGCGATTCCGGCCGGAGCAGGCGCACGCCGTCGATCTCGCGCTCCAGCGCGGCGTAGTGCCGGGCGACGGCACGGGCAGTCATCACCCCGTTGAACGACGGGATGCAACTGCGCAGAATTTCCGGCGACGCGATCAAAAGTGCGTGGCCGAACTCCCCGCCCACCCGGGAGGTATCCAGCGGCGCCATCCGCGCTTCCGCCTCATCGGATATGCCGAAAAAGATCTCCCGCCCCATTCCGAGCGGACGGATCACCTCGTCGGTGAGGATCTGTTTCAACGGCCGGCCGTCGGCGCGCACCAGCGGCTCCCCGGCCAGCCAGGCGTAGGAAAAGGACTGATACCGGCAGCGGGTGCCCGGCGTCCACTCCGGACGCATCGCGGCCATGCGGCGGCACATCAGATTCCAGTCCGCCAGTTCGGCAAAGGAGGCGTGCTCCGGCGTCATGAACAGGCCGGAACGGTGGGTCAGCACATGCCAGAACAGCAGATGCTCCTTCCCTTCGCAATCGAATTCAGGCCACAACTCCCCCAGCCGGGTGGAGTAGGCAAGCGTTCCCTTTTCCACCATCCGGTGAATCGCCGTGGTAAAGAGTCCCTTGCCGACGGAGAAGACCGGGAACAGCGTATCGGGTTCGACTTTCCGCCGCCGGTCCGGCGCAGTGTAACCGGAACAGAGATCGGCGACGAGTTCGCCGTTTTCGTAGATCGCCAGCTGACAACCGCACTCCATCCCGCTTTCCGTCGCCTCATCCAGCAGTTTCTGCAGTTGAAGAATCGTCGTTTTTTCCATCACACGCCCCCGCTTTTTCATTTAAAAAAATTTGTTATACTATAGATGAAACCCGAGGAAATACAAACAGAAATCACGCAGACGAAAATGATAAAACGCCCTCGCAAATAAGCCCCGATGCCGCGTCTGTGCTCCCGGATGGCATTTGACAAACCGCCTGTCGAATGATATACTTTCCCCGGATGCAACGAAAGGCAAATTCATGGAATTCTGGAGAATCGAACTGGCGGAATGTCCGCGCCTCGTGGAGTTTCCCTACAAACTTCTGCGCGTCGGCTCGTTCCGCGACTGGAAACCGGCGCGGGTTGGACCGTTCCGGTTCCAGAACGAACTTCAGATCAGCCTCCGTCTCGGCTCCGAGGCGGAAACGATGGAGAATTTCATCAATGACACCCGCACCACCAACCGCTTCCCGCATGTCCTGTTGAAACTGCCCGGCGACCAGTACAGCGGCGACTGCGCCAGCCCGTGGGATGCCGTTACCTTCACGTACCCCGCCGACCTGTACGGAGAACTCATTCTCGCCAAGAATCTGGAGCGGATTCCATGCTGGGACTTCAAGATGACATCTGAAATCGCCATCCTGTTGCGCCGGATTCGCACTCTCATGAAACATTCGCAGGAAAAGACGGTTCCGGACCGCCTGGATCTTCTGGCCTTCCAACTCTTCGAGGAGCTGGTGTTCCATCGCCTTCTCGCGCAGGATACTCCGGATTACATCGAAGCGAAGATACGGAAAATCGCCTCCGAGTTTCAGCTCGACTTCATGGATGCGCTCGATCTGGAACAGGTCGCCCGCCGGAACGGAATGTCCCGCAGCACCTTCTTCCGCCACTGGAAACGCTGTTTCCAGGAGCCGCCGGCAAAATATCTGTTGAATTTTTGCGCCTCAAGGAATCCATCCGGATGCTGACGAAAAGCGACAGCAAAATCCACGAAATCGCCCGCGCCCTCCATTTCCGGGACTCCGCCTATTTCTGCGCCGTTTTCAAACGACGCTACGGCATCTCCCCGATGCAATACCGGAAACAACCGTTTCTGTGAGACAAAATCAATATTTTTTTGAGACGCTCCCATCTTGCGCTTTTTCTGTTTCCAAGGTATAATAAAGAGAGAAAAACAACAGAAAAGGCCCTCTTTCATGGAAATGTTGATTCCAACCGGCTTCCGTGCAAACGGTGTTCCCCGATTCACTCTGATTGAACTGCTTGTGATAATCGCGATCATCGCGATTCTGATGGGGCTCCTGCTGCCGGCGCTGAACAGCGCCCGCGAACGGGGGCGCTCGATCACCTGTCTCAACAACCTGAAAACGATCGGTCTGGCCAGCAACATGTATGCAGGCGATTCGGATGATTATTTGCCGGCCAACCGCGGCAAGAGCCAGGGGGAGACCTCAAGCTACTATTACTTCAACCATCTGATCGGCCCCAATCCGGCATTTCCCGACGACCCGTGGAACGGCCGGAACATCGTCAACGGGCACTACCTCAACGTACCCGTCCTCGCCTGCCCCTCCCAGCAGGCGCTCGGTTTCAACGCGGTGGACGGCAGTTCGAATTTCTGGACGCAGTACACCCATTACGGCATCAACACCCATTTCTTCACCTCGGAAGCCGGCGTATACCGCAAATTGACCAGCATCCGTTTCCCCTCCGCAAAGTTGATGATCTGCGACACATGGGCCATCACCGGAACCATGTTGAATGTCACCAGAGGACGTTACCGGTTCTATTTCGATGACACTGCGCTGGCCGGTTACGGCTGGGTCGCCGGACGCCACGCAGGCCGTGCCGGCTTCGTTCATCCGGATGGCTCCGTCACCACCTACCAGATTACCCAACCATATGCAGCGCCCTGGGAAACACCGCTGATCCACTATGTTTCCACCAACGACGCAAACACCAAAAAATACCACCTCTACGGAGCTCAGGAACGATGAACCGTCTCGCCCTTTTCCTATGTTTCATTGCCTTCACGCTCGCCGCGGGCAGCGAACCGCTCGTGCTGCTGCAAAACGGCACCTTCACCCTGCCGGTACGCGGACGGACGGAACTGCGTCGAAGCGGCGCCCCGGCCCGGCTGTGGCACCCTTCGGCGAAAAACAGCCTGTTCTTCGACTGCGCCCAGACGCCCATCGACCCCGGGGAATATTACACCTTCTCTCTGCTGGCTCGGACAGAAGGCGATGATCCGGTCAAACTCAGGATCCAGTTCTCCGCCGGTGACGGCACGCAGGGGCGGAAATACCTCACCATTCTGCCCGACACCGGCTGGCGCCGCTACCGGATTCGCGCCGACGAGCTCCGGAAAATTCTCCACGGCAAATCCATCTGTTCCATCCGCTTTTCGGTGAATCAGTCCGGCCGCACCCTGTTTCTGGACGATATCCGCTTTTCCCCGCGGGAACTCAGCGCGCGAATCCCCGATCTGCCGCCGATGACGGCCTCCACCAGGTCGTCGCCGTAAACCGCCATGTTCGAATAGGTCTGGCCGTAGGTCATCGTGGCGTTCGAAGCCCCCGCGAAATCCATCAGCACGATGCCGGCGTTTCCGCGGAAATCGGGCCGGTTCAGCTTGTCCGCCGTATAGCGGTTGTAGCGGTTGGCGCAATAGTCATAGTCGCCCAAAGCCCCGAGGATGCCAAGCCCCGTCACGCTGCAATGGTCTCTGTCATAGCAGCTCACGTAGTTCATGCACCAGCGCGCGACGTCCGTCGCATTGTAGGTGTAGGCGATGCACTCGTCGATGGCCGCATACTTGCTCACGCCGTCCGAAGCCCCGTTCTTGATGTTGTAGAGGTCGTTGACCTTGATCGGAGCCGCCTCGCCGGTGTTGCCGTGGAGCGTGGTCTCGAAGACCACCTTATCGTTCGTCCAGTTCAGATAGGCCCCGAGATACTCCCCGCCATTGTCCGATTTATAATCCTCGCGGATGACGAACAGGATCTTGCCCCGGGCGTCGGCGAGCGTCATCCGCGGCGTGAAGTCGGCGATACGGCCGTTGCAACGGGACTTGATGTAGCTCACGACACTCTTGTTCCACCCTCTTTTATTGGCGTTGGTGGAGGTGTTCTCATATTTCATATGCACGAGCAGCGTCTCGCCCGGGTGCTCCTTCAGGAAACGCACGAAGCGGTCGAGCACCTGCGAAAGCAGGAAGGGCGACAGCTCCTGCCGACCGGACGCGCCCGGCGTATAACCGCCGCGGGCCGGATCGCCCAGCACGGAGATGCCGTGATGAATCGGAAGGTCCTTTACGGAAGCCGAAGACGCGCAGGGACGCAGGTCGAACATGCGGACGCCCGCCGCCAGCTGCTCCTCGATGGAAAGTTCCTGCGCCTTGGTGACTTTCGTTGTGTTGGTGTTGCCTAACCAGGAAAGCAGCCATTTGAAATGGTATCTCTCTTGCGGCATACCGCTCTTATATTCGTAATGCGAGCCGTAGATCGCGCAGGCGTCGTGCGATCCGGGAATG
>OIWS01000651.1_pt1 | contig 41894 bp, 52 predicted proteins | sample 1587611 | NCBI WGS metagenome assembly OIWS01 (sample SAMEA3888919, study PRJEB22519) | human gut metagenome | biome: human gut; feature: human-associated habitat; material: faeces | place: Denmark | collected 2010 | reverse complement strand
TACGTTTCTAGCGTGATTATGCTGCTTGGCCCGCCCGGCACTATACCGCGCCGGGCTTTTTGCTGTAGGTGCGTAGGCGATATGCCCTGAAAAGGAACGGACAATGGAATCACTCTAGGCCTGCCCGCCCTTATAACAAAAATAGGCGTCTTTTGCGGCTTGATAGCCTGCAAGAAAAGCCTTTTGCGCTAAAATGAAAATTGCGTTTTGTGTTTGATCAAATTGCACATCTTCGAGAAAAGCATCAAAAAATAATTGTTGTATTTTCTCCTCTTCTTTTTCAGAGATTTTGGCTGGTTGTTGTATCATAATATGCTTCCTTTCTTTTTTTGAGTTCATAATTAACTCATTACGACTTCATTTTCTACATATTATCAAAATGAAAGCATAAAATAAAGCCAAAATAAACGCATATTGGAGTCGTTTGATGGAAAAGAAAGAATTAAAACACCTAACTGTTAGAATTGATCCCGAATTGTTGAAAAAATTTCGTTACGTAGCCGATTTTCATGGGAGGAGTGCTAACAAAGAAGTGTTAGAATTGATTAAAAAGGATATTCAAAATCATGAAGAGAAATTTGGCATGATTGATATAGAAAACAAGTAAGCCGCCAATGCGGCTTTTTTGTTACGCGGTTTCCTACCCCAAACGGCGCAGCACCAGCCACTCCAGCGCCAGCGCGCAGAGCGTGGCAAACAGGTCGGCAGCATCAAAGCCATGGCCCAGCACCAGCCAATAGAACAGCTCGCTCAAAACGCCCAAGACAAACACCCCGCCCAGCACGGCGCAAAGGACGGCGGAAGAAGGGGAACGGCGGCAGAGCAAGCGATGGCCCAGCATCAGCAGGCAGGCCGCCAGAAACGCGCAGGCGATGTTGGGCCCGGCGTTGGTGAAAACGCGCAGCGCCGCCGGCAGGGGCCTAGTGCGCAGCGCCGCTACCGCGCCCCAAAGCAAGCCGCCCAACACGCCGAAAGCCAGCGCGCCTTTTTCCCTTCGAGATAGGTGCATGGCCGCCTCCTTTTTCCCTCAGCGCCAAAATGCGCTGAAAAAATACAGCCATAGGCCGAAATAGGCGGCGCATAAAAAGCTGACGCCCCAGACAAAGCGCCGCTTTGCCACCTTATGGCAAAATACGATCATGCCAAGATACATCCCAAAACAGCCGCCTATCAAACAGATCAGCCACAAATCGCGCTCCGGTATGCGCCGCACGCCGCGCTTTTTATGCTTTACGGCCCGGGCCTTGTCCACACCGCACAGCAAAAATCCGTATAGATTGATAGCAACGGCATAATACAGCAGCCAATCCGGCATGGGCAGCCCTCCTTTGGGTATGATAGTTACAGGGTATTGTACCCAAAACAGGCGGATTTTGCAAAATATGACACGTTTGTCATAATTGCGCCGGGGCGTTGCAAAACCGCCCAAACTTGCGTACAATAGGGCGGAAGGAGTTAAGGATGGAACAACAGAAACCTTTTATCAAATATGTGCCGAACCTGCTGACGGTGTTTCGCTTGCTGCTGGTGCCGGTGTTTTATGTTGTGTTTTGGCGGCCGGGTTTTCTTTTGCCGGACCGCTTTTTGGCATGCCTGGTGTTTGTGACGGCCGTGTTTACCGACTGGCTGGATGGCGTGATCGCCAGAAAATACAACGCGTCCAGCAATTTCGGCAAGCTCATGGATCCTTTGGCGGACAAGCTCATGACCATCATGGCGCTGTTCTGCTTTTATGTCAGCGGTTTGGTGGACTGGCTGTTTCTGGCCATCGTCATCCTCAAAGAGCTGGCGATGGTGGTGGGTGGCTATGTGCTTTTGACCTACCGCATCGTGGTATACAGCAAGATGTGCGGCAAGGTGGCGGCCTGCCTGTTTTACCTGGCCATTGTCATGACGTTCTTCACGGCGCTTTGGCCGTGGAACACCTATGTGCTGTATGCGGCCATGGCGTTGATGATTTATTCGTTTTTCTTTTACCTGCGCGACGGTATTCGTCAGCTCAGACAGCGCAAACGAGAAGGCAAGACCCTCAAAGGACAGCAAAAACAGCCGAAAGGACAAAAATAGAAACGGCACAATGCTCCGCCAATGATCGCGGGGCTTTTTGTATACATGAAAGAAGATAAACAAATAAGTATCTTGGTTGACTTTTTGTGAGTTTGATGGGAAAATAAAAGTAAAGAAACTCTTAAAATAAAAGCAACAACTGGGGAAATGGAGGGGTTTTGATGCAAACAAAATCTTGGCACAAACGAATTTTGGCAGCGCTTTTATGCGTATGTCTGGCTGCTTGTTGGATGCCAACGGTGAGCTGGGCGGCCCCGGACACCGAAATTTTTTTGGATCCGCTCAATGGGGATGACCACAACGATGGCTCGTCCAAAGAAGAAGCGGTAGAATCTGTGGAAAAAGCGATGGAGCTGGCGGACGGAGGCGTGGTATATGTCCGTAACACCGTTTCGATCGACAGCGAGGTAACGCTGAAAAACACAGTGTTTCAGATAGCGGAAGGTGAGTCGGACATTACTTTTTTTAGAGTGGGCCAGGGAGGCGTTCTTACCATCGAGGATGCAACGCTGATTGGAAATGGCGCCGTGACAGTCCAAGTAAATGCCGGCGGAACGCTCAACATCAAACAGGGCGCCAGTCTTAAGGATGGAGCCAGTTCGGCCGTTCAGGTGTTTGATGGCGAACTGAACATGTATGGCGGCACGATCAGCAATAACAAGAGCGAACGGGATGGCGGCGGCATCTACCTTTGGAACGGGACGGCTCAGTTCTTGGGCGGCGTTGTGGAAAATAACAGAAGTGAAAAAGCGGGCGGTGGACTCTGCGCGCTGGGGAACAGCAACGTGACCATCGACGGGACGATCTTCCGCAACAATGAAGCGGGCACCAATGGCGGCGGCGTATACATCGAGGCCAACGGCAGCAAGGATGCAACGTTTGTGATGAAAAGCGGTTCGATTGAAAACAACACGGCGCCCAACGGCCGTGGCGGCCTGGCGATCATGGCGGCGGATTACAATGTGGACGCTACTTTGTCCGGCGGTACGATCCAGAACAACCTCGACGAGGATCAGGAGGATACCGCCATTCTGCTGGGCAGCTGGGACACAGAGTATCCGGTGCTCAAACTCAGCGGATCGCCGAATATTCAAGGTGCCATTGATTTGTGGGATGAAGGAGAAATCGACAAGGGCGCGTACCTGATTGTCAACGGCGCGTTTTCGCCCGCACAGCCGCTGTGTATCTCGGATATATATGGATTGGAAGGCCGCGCGGTGGTAAGGTATGCACAGGGCCTCACGCCCAACTTGGAGGATTTTACCACCAGCTTTACCTCGACGGCTTTGGCGGTGGAAGGTTCGAATCTGGTATGGCTGGATCTGGTGAGGATCCGCGTCTATACCGCAACAGACAGCGGCCAGTGGAAATCCGATTGGGTGTATGTCTATCCCAATCAGGCGATCGATCCTGAAAAACTGCCCGCTTCCATCACCAAAACCGGCTATTCCATGATTGGTTATCAGTATGAAAACGCGCAAGGCGAATGGGAAATGTGGGATATGAGCACGCCCATCGCGCCGACGGATGATGTACGCCTGTTTGAAAAATGGGTCCTGGATGCTCCCACGGCAAAGATCGAAGCCAGCGCAACGCGGGCGCATGTCGGCGAAAGCATCGTACTGACGGCCAACGCATCGCATGCCCTGAGCGGGACGACCTATCAATATGCCTGGTTTAAGGACGGCGTAGCGCTGCCGGGGGCGGATGAAAAAACGCTGACCGTCACCGAAGCGGGCAGCTACACCGTAAAGGTTAGCGCATCCAACGGCAAGACCACCTCTGCCGAGGCGGAAAGCGCACCGGTGGAAGTTGCGTTTGGCCATTTCATCGACGATGTATGGCAGAGCGACGATCACAACCATTGGCAGGCATGCACGGAATGCGGCGAAAAGCTGAATTTGGGCGCGCATATCAGCGATGGCGGTAAGGTGACTACCGAAGCCACCGAAACCACGGAGGGCGTAAAGACCTATGCCTGCACGGTATGCGGCAAGGTGCTCAAGACCGAGGCGATCCCGGTATTGGCCAGCCCCAACGGCGCCAACGGCGTAAAGACTGGGGATTTGAGCCAGCCTGTGCTGTGGACTGCGCTGCTGGTTTTGGCAGCAGCCGGCGTGGGCGGCACGGTGCTGTACCGTAAAAAGAACCATGCATAAGGCATAGCCTCAATACAAAACCGGCCCCAAAGCAAGGGGCCGGTTTTTTGATTTGGCCGCAGCCGTACATAGAGATAAAACACACAGGTGGATTTTGCAGGGCCGCCACAGCAGCCCACACGCATTTTGAGACAAAAACCGGGGGAAAACACAAAATATATTGCGATATTTTTGTTTTTTTGTCGAAAATGATGACATTTGGCAAAATAATGCTACTATGTATGGGCGATACCCTGTGGAAGCGGTACGCTGCCGCTTTTCTGGCATAGGACAAGCGGCCCGGCGCATACAGTAAACAGAAAACAGGCGTTTACCGGGCTGGGGGATAGGGATGCGCCACGTTGGTGCGTCCTAGGATATAGTCGGTGGAGGTATGATAATAATCCGCCAAGATCACCAGCTTATCCGTTGGCAGCAGCAATTCGCCATATTCATATCGCTGATAGGTATATTTGGCACAGCCCAGTATTTCGGCGACCTGAAATTGAGTTAGGTCATGGTCTTCGCGCAGCTCTTTAATGCGGTCGCAAAGGCTTTTTACCACCCGGATACACCTCCTATAAAAGCCAGTTTACGTTACAAACACAGGGCAAACTTTATAAGGCCACCTATCCGTGGTTTTCCGAAAAGGGAGATGATCAAATGCTGAAAATAGTCCCCAACGAACCGGGAGAAACGATGGCGCCGTCTACGACGGATTTCCAGGGTGAACGGCTCACAGAGCCGCAGCCGCGCGTTGGCGCAGAGCCGCTGGAAAAAACCTTGAAACGCATGTTTTGGCATACCATCGACCCGGCCCAGCCCACCGTGAGCCCGCAGAGCGAAGCGCAGATGAGCATAGACCGTATGTGTAAATATGGGGAATGGCTGATCTCTACGCTCTCAGAAGCAGAAAGACGGCTGTTTTTGAAATATTGCGAGATAGAGGAAGACTATTTGAACGACGCCAGGGAGCAGGCGTTTATCCAGGGCTACCTAACCGCCATTCAGCACATGGCGCGCTGCCAAAAGATCGTGCCGGACGGCGAGGACAGGGCCCGCTGATACGCCGATGGCGCAAAGCATGAAAAACATCCGTTTGCCGGGTGTTTTTTTCTTATTCTCCTTGTATATTTCCCACTCCGGCGTAAATACTGTATAACGAAGCCTGGAAAAATCCCCCAAGCCACGGCCTGGATAAAGGCATTCGGCGGATGGAAAAGCGGCCCGCGGCAGCTTGCCGCCAATGCCGGAACGCACCGCGCCGCTTTTCCGCCCCGTGGCAGGGCAGAAAGCGGTGCGCCAAGGATGGGCCGGCATCGCCACAGCCGCCCGGTAAATTAGGCCAAACAGGCAAAGCGGCCTCGTGGCAGGCAGAGCGCAATCCGCCAAAGACGGGCCGGAATAGACTGCGGCAGCTTGCCGCTGGATTTTTCACAAAAATGCCACAGTCTCCCGTTGACAAATGGGGGAGAACGTGCTATTCTCAAACCATGGATTAGCACTCGACAACAAAGAGTGCTAACAACGCCCGCAGGGGCAAACAAAAAAGACCGCGTAAACGGCCGGAAGGGAGTATGCCATGGATTTATCAGAACGCAAGCTGCGCATTTTGCAGGCCATTGTTGACGATTACATCGTTTCCGGCATGCCCATCGGTTCGCGGACGATTTCCCGCATGTGGGGCGGCCGGTACTCGCCGGCTACGATTCGCAACGAAATGAGCGATTTGGAGGAAATGGGCTATTTGGAGCAGCCGCATACCTCCGCTGGGCGGGTGCCCAGCGACGCGGCGTATCGGCTGCATGTCGACCGCTTTTTGCAGGTGCCAAAGCTAAGCCATGAGGAAGCGGAAAAGATCCGCGGCTACCTGCAATCCTCTTTGGGGCATATGGACGATGTCATCACCACCACCGCCCGCGTGCTTTCCGAAACCACCGATTATGTGGCGATGGTGCTGCCGCCGCAGACCCGGAACATCCGCTACCAGCAGATCCGCCTGATCCCCGTGACGCGGGGCCGCGCGCTGGCAGTGTTTGTGACGGATGGCGGCCTTGTCAAGGATGTTTTGATCCCCATCCCGGAGGAGATGGACGAAAGATACCTGGAAACCGTTTCCAACGCGTTGACAGAGCAGATGCGCGGCAAGACCATCCAAGACCTGCCGCAGGTGGTAGAGCGGCTGCGCGGCCAGGTAAAAAACGGCGAAGGCGTGTTCCGCTCGCTCATCGAATCTGTACGCCACCAAAACCAATCGCAAAAGATGCGCAGCATCGTCTTTGACGGCACGAAAAACCTATTTAAGCACCAGGAATACAACAACCTGGAGCGCGCACAGAATTTTTTGGCCGCCATGGATACCCGCGAATTGTTTTACGATATGCTCAGCCAGGCCCAGCAGATGCAGATCCATATCTCCATCGGCAGCGAAAACGAGGATGAATCGCTCAAGGATTCCTCCATCGTAACCGCCACCTATTCCGTCGGCGGGCAGCAGTGCGGGTCGTTTGGCGTCATCGGGCCGACGCGTATGAATTACGCGCGCGTCTTGGCCATCATGAATTACCTGACCCAGTGCATGGACCAAATGCTGGGCGATCCCAAAGATAGAGAATAGCAAAAGCGGAAAAAAGGAGGCGGGCATTTCCCACTATGAAAAAAGAGAAAAAGCAAGCGCCGGAAGAAAAGAAGGTAAATACGGAAGAAACGGCAGACCAGACCGAAAAAGCCGGCGAAGAGGCGAAGCCGGAAACGCCGGCACAGGCGGAAGGCGCACAGACAAAGGAAGAAACGCTGGAAGCGGCGGCCAAGGCCGCGGCCCAGCAGATGATGGAGGCCTTGAAAACCGCGGACGAAGCGCTGAAAAGCGCCAAGGAGGCAGAGCAAAAGGCTGAACAATGGCAAGACCAGGCATTGCGGCTGCAGGCGGAGTTTGATAATTTTAGAAAACGCAGCGCCGCAGAAAAAGACGCGGCGGTAGAGCAGGGCGAAAGCCTGACGCTTACGGCGCTCTTACCTGTCATCGATAATTTGGAGCGCGCCGTTGCCAGCGTGGGCGGCGCGGCAGAGGACCCGATCGTCAAGGGCGTGCAGATGTGTTTGGATCAGTTCTTCCAAACCTTCGGCAAAAAGGGCCTGGAAAAGATCGAGGCGGAAGGCAAGGTGTTTGACCCCAACTTCCATCACGCTATCCTGCAGGAGGAAACGGACGACGAAGAGAAAAAGGATATCGTCGCCCAGGTCCTGCAAAATGGGTACCTTTACAAGGGCAAGGTCATTCGCTACGCCACCGTAAAGGTATACAGCTAACAAGTATGAAAACTTTTCTCGCTAGGAGGTATATGTATCATGTCTAAAATCATCGGAATCGACCTTGGCACCACCAACAGCTGCGTGGCTGTCATGGAGGGCGGCGAACCCACCGTTATCGCAAACACCGAAGGCGCCCGGACCACCCCGTCCGTTGTGGCCTTCTCCAAAACCGGGGAGCGCTTGGTTGGCCAGATCGCAAAGCGCCAGGCCATCACCAACCCGGACCGCACCATCGCATCCATCAAGCGCGATATGGGCACCGACAGAAAGGTGACCATCGACGGTAAGAGCTATACCCCGCAGGAGATCAGCGCGATGATCCTGCAAAAATTGAAAGCGGACGCCGAAGCGTACCTTGGCGGCACCGTAACCCAGGCCGTGATCACCGTGCCGGCCTACTTCTCCGACGCACAGCGCCAGGCCACCAAGGACGCAGGCGCCATCGCCGGGCTGGAAGTGCTGCGCATCATCAACGAGCCGACGGCAGCGGCGCTGGCCTATGGCCTGGATAAAGAGGGCACCGGCAAAATTTTGGTGTATGACCTGGGCGGCGGCACGTTCGACGTTTCGCTGATGGAAATTGGCGACGGCGTATTTGAAGTATTGGCCACCAACGGCAACAACCGCTTGGGCGGCGACGACTTTGATAAGCGCATTATGGACTACATGGTCTCCGAGTTCCAGCGCACCGACGGCATCGACCTGTCCAAGGACAATATGGCCATGCAGCGCTTGAAGGAAGCGGCGGAAAAGGCAAAGATCGAATTGTCCACCACGGCGGAAACCAACATCAACTTGCCGTTTATCACGGCGGACGCCTCCGGCCCGCGCCATATGGATATGACGCTGACCCGCGCCAAATTCAACGAATTGACGGCGGACCTCGTCGAGCAGACCGTAGGCCCCACCCTGCAGGCCATCAAGGACGCAGGCCTGTCTACCAATGACATCGGCAAGGTCATCCTCGTCGGCGGCTCCACCCGTATCCCGGCTGTGCAGGATGCCGTCAAACGCATCACCGGCAAAGACCCGTTCAAGGGCATCAACCCGGACGAATGCGTGGCCATCGGCGCGGCCATCCAGGGCGGCGTACTCAGCGGCTCTGTCACCGACGTGCTGCTGCTGGATGTTACCCCGCTGTCCCTGGGCATTGAGACCATGGGCGGCGTATTCACCAAGCTGATTGAAAAGAATACCACCATCCCCACGAAAAAGAGCCAGATCTTCTCCACCGCGGCGGATAACCAGACGGCGGTAGACGTACACGTCCTCCAGGGCGAGCGCGAAATGGCACAGTATAACAAGACGCTGGGAAGGTTCCAGCTGTCCGGCATTGCGCCGGCGCCGCGCGGCGTGCCGCAGATCGAGGTTACCTTTGATATCGACGCCAACGGCATCGTCAACGTATCCGCCAAGGATCTGGCCACCGGCAAAGAGCAGAAGGTCACCATCACCGCCTCCACCAAGCTCAGCGAGGACGAGATCAAAAAGGCGATGGACGAGGCAGCCCAGTATGCCGAGGAAGATAAAAAGCGCCGCGAAGAGGTGGACGCGCAAAACGATGCGGACAGCATCTGCTACCAGGTAGAAAAATCCATGAAGGATCTGGCAGATAAGATCTCCGATGACGATAAGAAAGCGTTGGAAGCGGCGGTTTCCGCTGTGCGCGCCAAGATGGGCGGCGGCGATACCGCAGCGCTCAAGCAAGAGACCGAAGCGCTGAAGAACAAATCCTCCGAGGTATTCAGCAAGGTATACCAGCAGGCGGGCCCGGATGCAAACGCGGGCGCCGGCGCAGGCCAGGCCGGCCCGGATATGGGCGGCCAGCAGGCAGCAGGCGGCCAGGCACAGGGCGGCCAGGATGATGTGGTCGACGCGGACTATGAGGTCGTGGACGACGACAAATAAACAAAACAGCAAACGCTCTCTCGCTGCCGCATATTGCGGCAGCGTTTGGGTGTAGGGAGGAATGGCTTTGGCACGCAATTATTATGAGGTTCTGGGCGTACAGCGCAACGCGTCAGAAGCAGAGATAAAAAAAGCGTATCGCCAGCTGGCAAAAAAATATCACCCGGATATGAACAAGGGAGACAAGGCGGCCGAGGCGGAGGAAAAGTTTAAAGAGGTCAATGAAGCGTACAGCGTATTGAGCGATGCGGAAAAGCGCCGCCAGTACGATTCTATGGGCCACGATGCCTTCACCCAGGCGGCCAGCGGCGCAGGCCCCGGCCCGGGCGGCTTTGGCGGCTTCGGCGGTTTTGGCGGCGGCTTTGGCGGGTTTGACGATATCTTCGGCTCGATCTTTGGCGGCTTTGGCGGCCAGACCGCCCGCCGTTCCGGCCCCCGGCGCGGGCGCAGCCTGAGGGTGGATATCGCCATCGACCTGGAGCAGGCGTATAAAGGGGTAACCAAGCAGGTGAACATCGGGCGCAACGAAGCGTGCGCCTCCTGCGGCGGCACGGGCGCCAAAAAGGGCACGCACCCCGAAACCTGTACCCATTGCGGCGGCACAGGGCAGGTGCAGACCGTACAGCGCACCCCGCTGGGCCAGATGATGAATGTTACGACCTGCCCGGTTTGCGGCGGTACGGGGAAGGTCATCAAAGACCCCTGCCCGGACTGCGGCGGCAAGGGCGTGCAGTATAAAAAGCGCAAGATCAAGGTAAACATCCCCGCCGGCATCGACGATGGGCAGATCATCACCATGTCCGGCGAGGGCGAGGCAGGCACGCAGGGCGGCCCGCCCGGCGATATCAACGTCGTGGTCTCCGTCCGCCCGCACGAGATCTTTGAGCGCAACGGCCCGGATCTGTATATGAAGATGGATATTTCCTTTGTCCGCGCGGCCTTGGGCGGCGATATTATCGTGCCCACCATCGACCAACCCGTGAAATACCATGTGCCGGAGGGCACCCAGCCCGGCGCTATTTTCCGCCTAAAAGGGCAGGGCATGCCGCGGCTGCGCGGCATCGGCCGGGGCGATCTGTACGTGACGCTCAACATCGAGGTGCCTAAAAAGCTTACGGAAAAACAGCGCCAGATGCTGCTGGATTTTGAGGATTCGCTGGAGGGCAGAGAGCCAAAGGAAAACGGCTTTGGAAAGATCTTTCATAAGAAAAAATGAGAAAGGCCCCAAGGGGCCTTTTTTATGTGCGCAAAATCCTGCCGGCGCAGAATAGGACGGGATCATGATGCCCGGCGCCTTTGTTTTTTGGCAGCAAGGCCCGGCAAAGCTCAGCCGATGGGCCGGACATGGCCTTGGGCCGCTGCCCCCAATACGGCGGCCATACCGTATCATGATGCGCCCCGGGGCAGTGCAGTTTGGCAAAATCATGGAGAAGGACCGAATATGGCGGCACAAACCGCACATTTTGCGTACGTCCGTTCCCCCAGGCGCTCGGTTGTGCTATACTATCCCTACCAACTCCCTAGGAGGCAACAGCTATGCAGTGGATTGAAATTACCATACATACCAATACAAACGGCGCGGACGCCATGGCGGACGTGTTCTTTTCGCTGGGCATTGCAGGCGTTTCCATTGAGGACGCCGCCGATATTGCCCTCTATCAGCGCGAAAGCAACGACTGGGACTATATCGACGAAAGCATCTTTGCAAACCGCGGCGGCGATGTCAGGGTAAAGGCACGCCCCCGCCATCCTGGAAGCCGTGCGCCAAAAGGCCGCGGCCGTGGCCAGTACCCCCGGCTTTGACGCCGGCCCCGGCACGGTGGAAACGCAATCCTTGCAAGAGGAAGATTGGTCGGAAAACTGGAAGCAGTATTATAAGCCCTTTACCGTAGGAGAAAAGCTGGCCGTTACGCCGGATTGGGAGCCGTATACGGCGGACGACGGGCGCTGTGTTTTGACCCTGGAACCCGGGGCTGCCTTTGGCACCGGCCAGCATGAGACCACCTACCTCTGCCTAGACCTTTGCCAGCGGTATGTCCGCCCCGGCGCGCGCGTGTTGGATGTGGGCTGCGGCACCGGCATTTTGGGCATTGCCGCCGTGCTGCTCGGCGCCAAGGACTGCCTGGCAGTGGATCGGGACGAAGTGGCCGTGTCCGCCTGCCGCCACAACGTGGCGCTCAACCATTGCGAGGGCCGCGTGGCCCCTGTGCACGGCAACCTTGCGGACCAGGCCGAAGGGCCGTATGATTTGATCTTTGCCAACATCGTGGCGGACGCCGTCATCGCCCTTTTGCCGGATGCCAAGCGGCTGCTGGCGCCGGGGGGCACGCTGATTGCCTCCGGCATTATTTTGGGCCGGGAAAACGACGTATTACAGGCCGCCAAAGCCCTGGGCCTTTCGGTAAAGCAGCGGCAAAGCAAGGGCGAATGGGTCGCCCTTGCGCTGGAGGGCTGAGCCATGCCTGCGTTTTTGCCCGATACCATCCAGGACGGCGCTGCTGTATTTTTGGAGGACGCGCCGCATATCGCCCGCACCCTGCGCCATAGCGTGGGGGACGAGATAGACGCCGTAGACGGGCAGGGGCATACGCTTGTCTGCCGCCTGACCGCCGTTTCCTCCAAGCGGGTAGAGGCGAAGGTGCTGTCTTGCCGTGAGGCCGGCACAGAGCCCGCCGTACGCATCACGGTGTACCAGGCCATCTGCAAAAACCAAAAGATGGAATCCGTCGTGCAGAAGTGCAGCGAGCTGGGCGCGGTATCCATTGTGCCGGTGCAGACCCAGCACAGCGAGATCCCGGCCAAGGACTACCAAAAGCGCCAGCCCCGCCTGCAAAAGATCGCCCGCGAGGCCATCAAGCAGTGCGGGCGCAGCTTTGTGCCGCAGGTAGGGGATGCCTGCCGCCTGCTGGATTGCGACCTATCCGCCTACGATCTTACGCTGTGCGCCTATGAAACCACGCCCCGGACCTCGCTGAAAAGGGCGCTGTCCTATTGCCATGCCCCCAAGAGCCTGGCGATCCTCATTGGGCCGGAGGGCGGCTTTGCCTCGTATGAAATCGAGGCGCTGTGCCAGCGCGGCGTGGTGCCCGTTTCGCTGGGCCCCCGCATTTTGCGCACCGAAACGGCGTCGCCGGCGCTGCTGGCCGCCGTATTGTATCATTACGGACAGTGGGAGGATTAGTATGAAGGTTGCGTTTTATACCCTGGGCTGCAAGGTCAACCAATACGATAGCCAGGCCATGGCAGGCTATTTGCAAAGGGCGGGGCATACCATCGTGCCGTTTGACGGCCCAGCCGACGCTTATGTCATCAATTCCTGCACCGTGACGGCGGAATCGGACCGCAAGACGCGCCAGGCCATCGGCAAAGCCAAAAAGCACAACCCCGACGCCCTTGTCTGCGTGGCGGGCTGCTATGCCCAGCACGCAGGCCCTGCGCTCTTGCAGCGCGGCGATGTGGACGCGGTGCTGGGCACGGGGCATAGGCAGCGCATCGTCGAGGTGTTGGAAAGCGCCCGGCACGGGCAAAAGCTGGATGCTGTGGAGCCATACCGCGCCTTGGCCCCCTATGAGGAAGGGCAGGGCGCGCTCATCGAGCGGGCGCGTGCGTATTTGAAAATTCAGGATGGGTGCGATCGACACTGTACCTATTGCATCATTCCCGCGGCGCGCGGCCCCATCCGTTCCCGCAGCCTGGAGGCGCTGCGGGCGGAAACGCAGAGCGCCGCCAAGGCCGGGCATGCTGAAATCGTGCTCACCGGCATCCGCCTGGCCAGCTATGGCCGCGAACGCGGGCTGACGCTGGCAGACGCGCTCAAGGCTGCCGCCGAGACGGATGTGCAGCGCATCCGCCTTGGCTCGCTGGACCCGGACGAGATCTCGCAGGACCTAATCGACGCCTGCGCTGCGGAGGAAAAATTCTGCCGCCAATTTCATCTTTCGCTGCAAAGCGGGTGTGACAAAACGCTGCACCGCATGGCGCGCCGCTATACCACGGCGCAGTTTGCCGATACTGTGGCGCGCATCCGCGCCGCCATGCCGGACGCGGTGTTTACCACCGATGTGATGTGCGGCTTTGTCGGCGAAACGGAAGAGGACCACCGCGCTTCGCTGGCGTTTTGTGAAAACATCGGCTTTTACAAGCTGCATGTGTTCCCTTATTCCAAGCGGGAGGGCACGGCTGCGGCGCGTATGCCGGGGCATCTGCCGCAGGCGGTAAAGCAGCAGAGGGCTGCGGAAATGGCCGCGCTGGGCCGCCGGCTGGAGCAAAGGTATTTGCAGCAGATCGTCGGCACAGAGCAGGAGGTCGTGCTGGAAACGCAGCAAAAGGACGGCTTTTTGGGGCATACCCGCGGCTATGCGCCCGTATTGGTCCGGGGCGAGGGGTTGGCCATGCAGCAGGTCCGGCGCGTTTTCATCGAAAAAGCGGATAAAAATCTGTGCAAAGGGCTTGCAAAGTAAGCGCCCGGATGCTACAATAAAGACGAAGAAAGAGAGTAAGGAACAAAAAAGAAACCAATAGGGCAAGGGGGTGCATCGCCAATGGAAGAGTGTCTATTTTGCCGGATCGTCAAAGGAGAAATCCCTTCGGAAAAAATCTATGAAGATGAGAAGGTATATGCGTTCTCCGATGTCGATCCCAAAGCGCCGGTGCACGTGCTCATTGTCCCCAAAGAACATATGGCCGATGTAACGGACCCGCGGGCCGTTGCGTTGGCGGGCAGTCTGTTTTCCGCTGTGCAGGCAATCGCAAAGCAACTTGGGTTAGAGGAAAATGGTTTCCGCTGCGTTATCAATACGGGTACACAGGGCGGGCAGACTGTGGGCCATCTGCATATGCATCTGTTGGCAGGCCGAGACCTCGCGTGGCCGCCAGGCTAATGGTACGGAATAGACCGACTGCGGGCAGAGAAAAGTGAATATAAGGGATGCTCGAAACAAGAAGACTGAAAATTGCTTCCATGAGAATTCCATGCAAAGGGGCTGGCTTTAAGACAGCCCCTTTTTTTCTTTGCCGCCCCGGGAAAATCCCCTGCCGTTTTGGTTGACAGCCTACGCGATTGGCAGTATAATAACGTAAACCAAGGAATGTCGATCATGGAGGGAGGGAAACCGAATGTCCGAAATCCGCGTTGGGGAAGGCGAATCCCTCGAAAGCGCCCTGAAGCGCTTCAAACGTAAGACCGCCCGTGCAGGCATCATGCAGGAAGCACGCAAGCACGAGCATTATGAAAAACCGAGCGTACGTCGCAAGAAAAAAGCTGAAGCTGCGAAAAAACGCAAATATTGAGCACAATGGCTGTTGGAAATTTCCAGCAGCCTTTTGTTTTTTATGGCGTTTTGCGCATAGGCGTATGCGGCGCTCTTTGGAAGAACATGCAAGGGGCACGCTGCCGATGGGATAGAGCGGAGGTAGGCATTGGAAAAGCGCGTGGCGTATTGCGGCTGCCATGCGCCGGCAGAGAAAAACGGGGCTATGCGGGGAAGCTTTGCACCCGATGGGATGGCGCAGCAAAAGCGATGCGTTTTTGCCCGCGTGGAATTTGAAAATGCACAAAGGCATATCTTACCCAGACTACGGAAAACCGCATGCAGGGGCAAAAGGTGCGGCAGGCAAAAAAATGCGCCGCAGCGCCCTCGGCCATATGGCTCGGCATAGACTGTCGGCAGGGCAGGTTTGGCATAGAAAATTGCAGCGCGGCAGTTGGTTTTTGTCGAAAAATGCGGTAAAATAAATTGATTCGAAATCATTGTAAGGGGGAATTGTTCAATGTTTTGTAGTCATTGCGGAAAGCAGATTGCGGATGATGCAAAGTTTTGCCCATCTTGCGGGGCGCAGGTAGCGCAACCGGGGCAGAGCGCGCCCCAGGCGGAGCCTGTGCAAACGCCGCCGCAGGCAGCGCCAGTGTATCAGACCGTCTCCTCGCCGCAGCCCACGCAGCTTGGCACCAAATGGCTGACGGTGCTGCCGTTTTTGCTGGGCTTGGGCGCCATCATGAATTTTGTGACCGTCATAAGGATCCTGGGTTCCGGCGTTTCGCTGGGCGATATGTTCTCTGTGCCCACGGCAGGGCCGATCTTTGCGCTGGCCTTTTTTGGCACCATTGCGCTGGTCGCTTTGGCTGTGGTGGCCATCGTGTATTTGGTACGCCGTAAAAAACTGGGGTACCAGTGCGTTTACGCGTTGTACGGCTGCCAGCTCGCCGTGAATCTCATCGTGTTTTTATCCATGATGGGCTATTACGGCGTAGACCTGACCTCCACCGTCATCGCCATCATCGTCGCCGGCGTGATGCTGGGCATCAACGTCACATACTTTAACAAGCGCAAGCACTTATTCAACTAAAAAGGGGCGCCTTGCCGCCCGCAAGATAGGGGGACCTTTCATGTTTTGTTTTCGTTGTGGGCAGGAGCTGCCGGAAGGGGCAAAGTTTTGCCCGTCCTGCGGCCAAAGCCAGACCATAGACACCCAGCCGGCACAGGCGGAAGCGCCCAAGGCGGAGCCCGTGCAGGCGGAAGCACCCAAGGCAGAACCGCAAGCAGAGCCCGTGCAGGCGGAAGCGCCCAAAGCGGAGCCGCAAGCAGAGCCCGTGCAGGCGGAAGCGCCCAAAGCAGAGCCGCAGGCAGAGCCCGTGCAGGCGGAAGCGCCCAAGGCAGAGCCGCAAGCAGAGCCGGCACAGCAGCCGGCGCCGCCGCAGAGCGGGGTTTCCTATGCACAGACGCAGCCTTCGCCGCAGGCAGCGCCGACGTACCAGACGGTGCCTTCGCCGCAGCCCATGCAGCTTGGCACCAAATGGCTGACCGTGCTGCCCATTCTTTTGGGCCTGGGCGCCGTGCTCAATCTGATTTCCATCATCAGCTTGCTGGATGATCTGGACGGCATCCCGCTAAGCTTTGCCTTTTCGCTGCCCACCATCGGGCCGGCGTTTGCGATTGCGTTTTTCTCCACCATCGCGCTCATCGTGCTGGCCGTGGTCACCATCATCCTGTTGGTGCGCCGCAAAAAGGCAGGCTGTTTCTGCGTATATGCGCTGTATGCCGTTCAGGTGTTGGCCAATATCGTCGTCCTGTTTGCGTATCTGGATTTTGGGATGGATGTCCTTTCCATCATCCTTTCGATCCTCATCGGCGCGGTGATGCTGGCGGTCAATGTCGTATATTTTGGCAAACGCAAGCACATGTTTTCTTGATATAACAGCGGAAAAGGCGGCCGGGCCGCCTTTTTCCACAGAAAGGAAGAGGGAAGATGTACTGTATCCATTGCGGGCAGCGCCTGCCGGAAAACGCGCGGTTCTGCCCCTCCTGCGGCGCAGCGCAGCGGGCAGAGACGGCCCCGGGTACGGCGCCGCAGCCAACGCCCCCACAGCCGCAGGCCAAAAAGCCAAGCTATTTTGACGGCCTGCGCAACGACCCCTACTGGGCACGCGTGCGCAGCTGCGAAATCGGCATGATGTGGTATATCGGGCTGATTGCCTACCTGGGCTTTACTGGCCTGATGGGGCTTACGGCCCTGGCCATCGGCATCCAGGGATTGGATAGCTACGACGTTACCTTTGCCGTGCTTACCATGCTTTGCGGCACTGGCTTGGGCGCTGTTTCGGTGCTGGGCATTTACGACAATATGAATTTCAAAAAGCGCCTGTTTCCGATGGTGCTGGCCAATTTCGGCCTCCAGCTGCTGGAATGCCTGTTTGGCTTGATGTTCGGCGATTCAGACTTTGCGGTGCTGTGGGCGGTGCTCATTCTCATCATTGCCGGGCTGGCCGTGCTCCATTACTTTTATTTGAAAAACCGCCTAAAATACCTTTCCTAACCAGCAAAGGGAGGCCTTTTGGCCCTCCCTTTTTGCGTGTTGGCACCCGGGGCGGGCAGGCTGCCGCAAGGCCGAGGGGCGGGCCGATGCAGCCCCAAAAAAAGCCAAGAAAAAAACTTTATTTTCCAGTTAAGTTTGTGGCGAAATTGTTGACAAGCATCCCTGTAAATGATATTTTTTATAAAGGAAACAGGCCTCATGAGATTTAGCGGCGTAAACTCAGAGGGGCCTAAATCAATCTGATTGCAAGCCTCCCTTGAGTGAACGAATCATTTCAAAGGAGGCATTTTTCATGAAGAAAAGGGTTTGGAAAGCTCTGCTGTGTTGCGTTCTGGCAATGGCAATGCTGCCGGCGGCTGCGTTTGCAGCGCCCGAAGCGGACATTACCATCACGGACTGCGGCGCATGGGGCGAAGCACATCCCGGCTGGTTCAGCGTGGGTTGGAAGTATAGCGACGGGTTTGAAACCGACGGCATTACTGCTATCCGCGTTGGCATGAAGGACAAATGGGGCCGCAGCATCGTGGAGTATACTGCCGATGCCGAGCAGATTGCCTACCAGAAGGACAATGGCTATTTGGTCGGTGGAAATCTGAGCAGCGCACCGTTCTACAAGGAAAATAACGGTACGCCGTTGCCGGATGGCAGGGATCTGGACTGGACGGTGAACAAGGGCGAAGCGTTTGAGAAATGGCAGCCCGCCACGTTCTATGTGGAGGTAAAAACCGCAGACAAAACCTACTACAAAGAGGCTTCGTATGACGGCGGCTATCCGTGCGATCATGCATTCACCAATGCAGTGCCCGCCAAAGCGGCTACCTGCACGGAGGATGGCAACATTGCCTACTGGCAGTGCAAAGCCAGCGACTGTGGCAAAATCTTTGCCGACAAAGAGCTGACCAAAGAGATTACGCTGGAAGAAACCGTTATCAAAGCGGCCCATAAGGCGCAGAAGGTGGAGGCCAAAGCGCCTACCGCTACCGAAGAAGGCAACATTGAATACTGGTATTGCGAAGCTTGCGGCAAATGCTTTGCCGATGAAGCGCTAACCAAAGAAATTGCCAAGAAAGACACCATCGTAGCGGCTACCGGTGAAACGGCCCAGCCGACACAGACCCCGGCGGCCACGAACGAGGCTTCCCCGGAAACCGGCGACAGCACCAATATGTTGCCGTGGGTAGGCCTGATGCTCGTTGCAGCGTTGGGCGGCGCTGTGGTGCTGATGGTAGCACAGAAGAAAAAAGCACAGCGGTAAAAACGCAGAGAAAAAGCAGAGGCCTAATGCCTCTGCTTTTTTGTTGTCCTTTTTTATTTTGCCCGGGAAAACGCATATGCTTCGGCCAGCCAGCCCATCAGGGTTTGGTCGATCTCTTCTATGGCTTGCACCGGCACATGGTGCGTCCAGCGGCCGGGGTAGGGTTCTGTGGCCTGTGCGATGCGTGGGTGCTGTTTTTCATAGCCAAGGCCAAAGGAAACCAGAAGAAATTCCTTGGGCCAGCTTTTGCCCCTGCGCCGGGGCAGGGAGGCCATGGCAAACACCCGGGGGCTCAGGAAAGAGATCTGTGTCTTGCCAACGCGCACGCCCATTTCAGGATACGCCCGCGCCAGCTGCGCGCGCAGCGCGGCATACAGCCCTATAAGCTGCGGCTTTTCGTCAAAAAATCTGATTTCCTCCGGCGACGTTTCCATGCCTGTATCCTCCAAACGGATGGGCGTTAGGCCCTGCGCCCCAGCAGCCTGGACACCCGTTTGATCTGCTCTATGAACGCGTCGGTTTCCCGCCGGCCCTGTATGTCTTTTTGGGGCGTGGCGGCCCAGCGGTATATCTGCTCGATGCTTCCATACCCACGGCCAAATGCTTTGGCATATTTCACGCAGTTTGCCACGGTGGGGGCGTCGTTGAGGATCAGCATCAGCTCCTCATCCCGCCCAGGCTTTCGGTTGTTGGGCTTTTGCCGCAAAGAATCACGATCCCGTTGATATAATCATAGACCAGCTTTTCTATATACTGCACCTTTTCTTCATAGGCCATAGAATCTATGTCTGCATCAAATAGCTGAAATAATGATTGCTTAAACTCTTGCTTTTTCATGAATGTCTCTTTCCTTTCTTTGCATGGATATCCAGACGCTATAGCGGGCCTCAGCGTTCCGGTGCGCTTACCGCAAAAACGTCATGCGGCATCTCTACGCCTCGGTAATGCTTTACAAAGCCGCCGACGCGGTGCATGCCGTTGCGCAGCGCCACAGCGCGGCTGGCGGCGTTGGTATCGCGGATGATGGAATACACCGTTTTGGCGCCAAGGGTGTCAAAGGCAAAATCGCGGCATGCGCGGGCTGCCTCGGTGGCATAGCCCCGGTGCCAGTAGGCCTGGCTGAATAGATAGCCCACCTCCAGCACGGTGCGGCCGTCCGCCTCCTGCCAGGTCAGCCCGCATTGGCCGATCATCCGGCCGGTTTCGCGCAGCACCACGGCCCAAAGCCCCAGCCCGTCCTTACGGTAGCGTGAAATTTGGCGATCCAGCCAGGCCTGGGCCTCCGCTTGGGTAAACGCGCCCTCATAGGCCTTCATCACGACGGGGTCGTACAGCATTTGGCACAGCGCCGGAAAATCGGCCTGCGTCATCTCCCGCAGCAAAAGCCTGTCCGTTTGTATTTGTATCGGCATTGTATTTCCTCCTGTTTGGCTGGGCGCGGCTCAATCCAGAGTTGCCTGGCTAAGGATATAAAATTCTTCTTGGCTGGGCGTATGCGCTTTCTCCATGGGCGGCAGGGTATCGTCGTACCGTTGCGCCTCGTCCTCCGAAATCGCCATCACGGGGCTGTCGCGGTATACCCAGGTTTGCCCGCCCAGCGCCTGGGGCGCAAGCTCACAGACCAGCATGGCGGCAGGATGGCGCCCGTCCTCGGTGCATACGTTGTATTTTTTGCAGCTTTTGAACCCAAGCCCCACATAGTTGGCAGGGCTGCCGATAATCACCACCGCTCATAGCCCAGGGCCTTTGCCTGCAGCAGCGAATGGCGGATCAGCTTGGCGCCGTACCCCTGCCGTTGATAGGCCGGCGCAATGCTGACGGGCCCAAAGGTCACGATGTGTTTTTGGCCGCCGTCTTGCCCGGTCAGCGTGGCTCTGGTATACATGATATTGCCGATGATGCGCCCATCCAGCTCCAGAACAAAGGCAAGCTCGCGGAGAAAATCCGGATGATCCCGCATGATGCGTACCAAATAGTGCTCTACGCAGCCCGGCCGATAGACATTGTAAAATGCCTCGCGCGTCAGATTTTCTACCTGTTGATGATCGGATGGCTGCTCCAGCCTGATCCGGGCGTTGCCGTTCATATAAACACCTCCGCATGTATGCTATTTATACCATCCCGGCCCAAAAGCCAGGTTTGGGATTTCATCATAACATAAAACAGCCTCTCTTGCGCTGCGCCGGCGCCAAGCAGGCCGGTTTTTTCAGGAATTTTTGCGATTTTTCTATGCTTTGTAACTTTTCTTTTTTGCAATATGTGGTATACTTTACATTGGTAAAATTGAGACATTAAATAAGGAGGACTTTTCATATGTCACAGATCGTTGATGTACATGCAAGAGAAATTTTAGACTCCAGGGGCAACCCCACCATCGAAGTAGAGGTTACCACTGCCAGCGGTTACTTTGGCCGCGCCATGGTGCCCAGCGGCGCCTCCACCGGCGAACGCGAAGCGCTGGAGCTGCGTGACGGCGATAAATCCCGTTACCTCGGCAAGGGCGTGCAAAAGGCTGTGGACAACGTAAACAACGTGCTGGCAGACGTCGTAAAGGGCATGGATGTAACAAGCCAGGCCGCCATCGACAAAGCTTTGATCGAAGCGGACGGCACCAAGGACAAGTCCAAGTACGGCGCAAACGCCATCCTGGGCATTTCTCTGGCTGTGGCTCATGCGGCTGCGGACGTATACGGCCTGCCGCTGTACCGCTATCTGGGCGGCATCAATGCCAAGACCCTGCCGGTGCCGATGATGAACGTATTGAATGGCGGCAGCCATGCGGATTCCTCTGTGGACTTCCAGGAATTCATGATTATGCCGGTCGGCGCCAAGAGTGTGAAGGAAGCCATCCGCATGGGCGCGGAGACCTTCCATGCCTTGAAGAGCGTTTTGAAGAAAAAAGGCCAGGTTACCGCTGTGGGTGACGAGGGCGGCTTTGCCCCCAACCTGGAAGACAACGAAGCGCCGCTCAAATGCATCATGGAAGCCATTGAGGCGGCAGGCTACAAGCCGGGCGAAGAAATCTGCATCGCCATGGACGTGGCCGCCAGCGAATTCTACAATGCGGAAACCGGCATGTATGAATTGAAAAAATCCGGCCAGGGCAACAAGACCACCGACGAGATGATCGCCTGGTTTGATGAATTGGTGGAAAAATACCCCATCATCTCCATCGAAGACGGCCTGGGCGAACGCGATTGGGACGGCTGGAAGAAGCTGACCGAGCACCTCGGCAAGAAGATCCAGCTCGTGGGCGACGACCTGTTCGTTACCAACCCTGAGATCCTCCAGGAAGGCATCGACAAGGATACCGCCAACGCTATCCTCATCAAGGTCAACCAGATCGGCACGCTGACCGAAACCTTCGACGCTATGGAGCTGGCCAAAAAGCACGGCTACACGGCGGTTGTTTCCCATCGTTCCGGCGAAACCGAGGACACCACCATCGCGGACATCGCTGTGGCGTTCAATGCAGGCCAGATCAAGACCGGCTCTATGTCCAGGACGGACCGTATCGCCAAGTACAACCAGCTGATCCGCATCGAGGAAGAGCTGGGCGACGTGGCCGTGTTCCCGGGCAAATCCGCGTTCTACAACATCTACAAGCATTAAGCCAACGCATTTGGCTGAAAAAGGCTCCCGCAAGGGGGCCTTTTTGTTTGCCAATAAACAGGTGCAGCCCCTGCAAGCGAAGAGCCAGGACGCATCCACACAGCAAAAAAAGCCGGCGGCGGCAGCGCCAACCCAGCAAAATATGGGATGAACAGCGCCCGGCCCATCCCCGGGATACTGTGGTGTGCCTTTGCCACAAAGCCATGGCCGGAAAAGCCAGCGGCGGCTCGCCGCTAGGTATGAAACGGCGGCCCCGCTCATACCTTCAAAGAGGAGGTGGAGCCGGGTGGCACGTACCAAAAAACAAGCAAAACCAAACCGCAAGCCGCATTGGATGGATCTGCCCATAGAACTTCGGGTCGGACAGCCCCGCATAACGCTGGTGGGCAGCGGCCCGGTGTTTGTGGAAAACCACAGCGGCCTGCTTGCTTATACGACAAAACGCATTCAGTTCCATACGGGCGAGGGGCTTTTGACTATCACCGGCACGCATTTGACGCTGGACTGCATGGCCAGCGGCGCCGTGCGCATCGGCGGCCGCGTCCAAGGCGTTGCGCTGGAGGGAGGGGAGCAGGCCGATGCGTAATCTCTGGCAGCTTTTCCAGGGCTATGGCGAGGTAGAGCTCAAGGGCATGGGCCTGGAGCGGGCCCTAACCCAGCTGGAACGTGCGGGCGTTACGCTCTGGCATATCCGCAGGGTAGATCGGCTGACCATCACTTGCCGCGTTCCCATGCACCAAAAACGCCTGTTCCGAAAGACTGCGGCGGAGCTGCCCTGCCATATCGCCTGGCGCCGCGAACGCGGCCTGCCTGGCTTTGCCCACCGCCTGCTTCAGCGCCGCGCGCTCATGGCCGGCCTGGTGCTGCTGGTGGTAGGCAGCCTGGCGTCGGTGCAATTTGTCTGGCGGGTGGAAATCAAAGGCGTGGACGATCCGCAGCGTCTCCAAGAGATCCGCCAGCTGATCGAGGACTGCGGCTATGGCCCAGGCGCCTGGTGGCATACCATTGAGCTCAAAGAGGTAGAGCGCCAGCTGATCTTGCAAATGCCGGATGCTGCGGGCCTGGTGGCCAACCGCACCGGCACCACGCTAGAGCTGGAGGTTATCCCCACCGTACCCGCGCCCGAATTGTTTACCCCCGGCGAGCCGTGCGACATCGTCGCCAAAGAGGATGGGGTCATCGTTTCCGTTACCGCGTTGGAAGGCATTGCCAAGGTGCAGGCCGGGCAAACGGTAAAAAAGGGTGATGTGCTCATTTCCGGCAATATCATCCGCGAGGAAGGGGAAAACCGCACCGTACAGGCCCGTGGCGAGGTTATCGCTACGGTCAACATCACGGGCAGCCATACTGTTTCTATGACCACGGAGGAGCCTGTTGCCCAGGGCGAAGCGTATACCACCCGCGCTTTGCAGCTGGCCGGCTGGCAGGTGCCGCTGGAAAGCGCACCAAATGAGGGGGACGCCATGCTGCTGGAAACCAAGGTAACGCAGCTCTGCGGCCTATACCTGCCTGCACGGGTCATTACCCAGCGCTGGCAGCCGGTCACGGTGCAGAGCGCTCCGCGCGCCTTTGCTGAGGCGGAGCAGACCGCCGCCGAAATTGCCACGCAAAACGCCAAGGCGCAGCTGGCCGAAGGGGAGCAGGTGCAAAACGTCGTTTTGCAAACCAACCTCAATGAGGACGGATCGCAGATGACCGTCTATGCCATTTTAGAAGTGCAGCGGCAGATCGGCGAGCCAGGCGCGCTGGCCCCCGTGCCTACACAGCCGCCGGGCGGGGCATAATGCGCTGCCTGCTGCGCCCCGGTGGCAAAAAGTTTTTTGGAAACCATTGACAGCATGCAAAAGCTATGGTATCCTATCGATAGTTAGATTAAGCTAACCACAGGAAATGTATACGGGCGGGGCCCGTTCCTTTTTCCACAATGGTTAGTATAGACTAACTATGAGTTTGTTGAGAGAGGTGCATCGTGAGCGTAGTCATCGTTGGCGGCAATGAACGCATGGCCGCCCAGTATGAAGAGATCTGCCGATGCTATGGCTGCAAGGCCAAGGTATTCTGCAAGGAGAACGGATCGCTAAAGCGCAAGATGGGCGTGCCGGATCTGCTGATCCTCTTTACCAATACCGTCTCCCACAAGATGGTTATTTCCGCCGTGGGCGAGGCGAAAAAGAACCGCATCCCCGTGGCCAGGACCCATTCCGCCTCCAGCGCGGCGCTGCACCGCCTGCTGCAGGATCATGTGGGGCAGGCCCGGCATGCTTGAAGCCATGCTGGCCCGCCATGCAGCACCCACCCTGGCAGGGCTGAAAACCGCCAACCTGTTTGCCGTGCGCTATGCCTCCTATCATGCGCTTGCGGAGCAGGCGGCGGCCTTGCACCAAAGGCTGTGCAAAAAGGGCGTGTGCGTATGGCTGCTGGGCGTATCCTGCGGGCGGGCGCTGGTGTATGTTTGCCGGCCGCACCGCCTGCAGCGCGATTTGTCCGCACAGGGCAGCCGCAGCATTCTCCGCGCTTGCGGCTACCGCAGCGCTTCTGTGCAGGGCTGCCTGTTGCAGCTCAGGCGCCGCCTGGCGCAGTCCGGGCAGTTTCCGCACGAAATCGGCCTGTTTTTGGGCTATCCGCCTTGCGATGTGCTGGGTTTTCTGCACGATGCCGGCAGGCACAGCAAGCTCAGCGGATATTGGCAGGTGTATGGCGATGCGCAGGCGGCGTTGGCGTTGTTTGCCAAATACAAAAAATGTGCCGATGTCTATGCGCGCTGCCATGCAAACGGAACTTCTATTTGGCAGCTCACCGTAGCTGCCTAACATATTCTCTTAAAGAAAGCAGGGTTTTATGATGAGTAAAGTAGCAGTTGTGTATTGGTCCGGTACGGGCAACACAGAGCAAATGGCCCAGCAGGTGGCCGAAGGCGCCAAGCAGGCAGGCGCACAGGCGGTTTTGCTGACCGCCGCCGAGTTTGACGCAGACCAGATGGATGCTTTTAGCGCCGTGGCGTTTGGCTGCCCCTCCATGGGCAGCGAGCAGCTGGAAGAAAGCGAGTTTGACCCGATGTTCCAGGCGTGCAGAGCAAAGCTGAACGGTAAAAAAATCGCCTTGTTCGGCTCCTATGGCTGGGGCGATGGCCAATGGATGCGCGATTGGGAAGAAATCTGCCGCGGCGACGGCGCCGTGCTGGCCGCAGAGCCGGTCATCTGCAACGAAACACCGGATGACGAGGCCAACGAAAATTGCCGCTCCCTGGGGAAAGCGCTTGCTTAAAACAACCATTCCTTCGTCAAAAGTCCCTCTTGGGGAATCCCCTACATGTCTTGAATGCCTCTTCGCTTTCCCCCCTAGTATAAAAAGAACGGGCCCACACCCGTTCTTTTTTTATCGTGCACCCGGCGCTTGACAGCCTTTTGCCGGCTTTCGTACAATAAAGCCGTCATTTCATCGAGGAGGGAATCGTATGCGCTTTTCCAACTTAAGCCGCCAGTATACCGCTGTTTGGCGGCAGACCAATGCGATTTATGACGCCTGGGCCAAGCGCCACGGGCTCACCTATCCAGAGCTGCTGGCCGTGCTTTCGCTGTCTGCGCCGGGGCCTGCGCCCAGGCCGGAGGAAATTGCGGAAACCTGGCTGCTGAGCCGGCAGTCCGTACGCACCATTTTGCAAGGCTTTGCCAAGCGCGGCTGGCTCACGCTGGAACCCTGCCAGGCGGACCGTAGGAAAAAGCGCATCGTCTTATCGCGGGAAGGGTAGGCGGCCGTGCGCCGCATCGCCCGCGCGCTGGGGGCTGTGGAGGCGGCCGTATGGCAGACGCTGGGGGAAAAGCGCACCGAGTCGCTGATTAAAACCACAGCGCTGTACAACGAATTGTTTGAGGAGGCAGCCGGCCGATGACCCCACAGGCCCGTGGAAACGTGATGCGCCGATGATTCGCCGCCCGGACGGCGCAGTGGGAGGAAGGCTTGGGGGCGTTTTTTAAGCGAAAACGCCGTCTATATCGAGTCCTGGGGGCCAAGGATGAAGGGCGGGCGCGTATACTTTACCGGTTTGCCGAATGGAACACATGCGGACGTGTAGCTTCCTGGGAGATTTTGCGCTTTTTGCACGGCGCAGAGGAGGCCGTTGCCGTTTGGCAGTTTGGCGGCGTGTCGCTGGTTCGCTTTGATGCGGATGGGCGCATCCGCTTTTTGCGGGAATTCGGCTGCAATGCCGATCGCTATGATCCCTATGCCAACGGCCCTGTGCCCGTGTTTCGGTACGAAAAGGTGCGCTGGTTTTGAGTTTCTTGCCATAAAAAAACCGGGTTGCAACCCGGTTTTGCTGCGTCTTATCGCTGTTCCGTATGCTGCTGCACATGGCGCTTGATCGCCTCAAAGCTCTCTGCGCTGATGACGTGCTCAATCCGGCACGCATCCTCGGCCGCCGTTGATTTCTCTACCCCCAGCGCCGCCAGCCAATCGGACAAAAAAGTGTGCCGCTCGTAGATGGTTTCTGCGATTTTACGGCCCTTGTCCGTGAGTGTGATCATGCCGTCCTCATCCGTTTTGGCGTACCCGTTTTCACGAAGGTTTTTCATCGCTACGCTGACGCTGGGCTTGGTAAACCCAAGCTCATTGGCAATGTCGATAGAGCGCACCGCCCCTTTGCGTTTGCTCAAAATCAAGATCGTTTCCAAATAATTTTCCGCGGATTCCTGGATCTTCACATGCTCACCTCCTTTGTCAGGGCCGTGCTGCCCGCCCATTTTTTATTTCAAAAGTATACCATATTCTTTTCGTTCCTTCAATTTGCTCTGGGCGCCCTGTGTTTACATACCATGCTTGAAAGTTGGGTTTTTGGGGCATATAATAAAACAAACATGCCGTGCATGGCGCGGAAAAAAGGCAGAGGAGCAGTGGCTTGGAAACGGAAAAAAGGGAGATAGAATTGGTGGAGTTTTCCACCCTGGATGAATTGATGGCGGTCTTTGGCCCGTACGATGCCAACGTCAGCCTGATTGAGCGCGCGCTGGATGTATCCATCAACGCCCGCGATAAGCAGGTGGAGGTGCGCGGCGAAACGACGGAGATCAACCGGTTTATGATGGCGCGGACGGAGGAAATCTGCCGGGGCGCGGCGGCGATGCAGGGCTGCGCGTGCAGCCTGACCGTGATGGGCACGGCGGAGGGACAGCACAGCGATTTGGCGCTGATCGCCAGCGGCCAGACAGAAGAGGTCATGGCCGCCACGCGCGATGCCGTGGCCGTAACCTACCAGGGCAAGCCGGTAAAGTGTAAGACCCTCGGGCAAAAGCAATATATCCAGGCCATCCGCGACAATACCGTGACCATCTGCATCGGCCCGGCCGGCACAGGCAAAACGTACCTGGCCATCGCCATGGCGGTGGCGGCGCTCAAGCGCAAGGAGGTCAGCCGCATCATCCTGACCCGCCCGGCTGTGGAGGCGGGGGAAAAGCTTGGCTTTCTGCCCGGCGATCTGCAAAGCAAGGTAGACCCATACCTGCGCCCTCTGTACGATGCGCTGTTTGATTTTTTGGGGCAGGAGCAGTTCAGCCGCAGCCTGGAAAAAGGCGTCATAGAGGTAGCCCCCATCGCCTATATGCGCGGGCGTACGCTCAACGATGCGTTCCTGGTGCTGGATGAAGGGCAGAACGCCACGCTGGAAACGCTGAAAATGGTGCTGACGCGCTTTGGCGAAGGCTCCAAGGTGGTGCTGACCGGCGATATTACGCAGATCGACCTGTCCGGCGGGCAAAGATCCGGCCTGAAAAAGTGCGCGGAGATGCTCTCCGGCATCGAGGGCATCGGTGTGGTGCGCCTTTCCAACCGCGACGTGGTGCGCCATAAGCTGGTCAAAGAGATCATCAAGGCGTTTGAAAAGTACGAGCGCCAGGCCGAGCAGCATGCGAAAAACAGAAAATAAATGGCAGCATTGTGCCGGCTCTTTTGGGAGCCGGCTTTTTTTCGCCGTTTGGTTAGCAGTGACTTTGCCATACGCTTCTGCTATAATCTAAGAAAATAGGGAATGCCCCGGAATTTGTATAAATTTTTGAAAAATGGGCGTACAATGTAAAAACAAACCGCTTGCTTTTTGCGGCGGGTCTTAACTTAAGGAGGCGTCATTATGACATTGGGGGACAGGCTGGGCAGACGCCTGAGCCGCAAGGCCGTGCTGGCGATTCTTGTCCTTTGTGTGTTTGGAATCGTTGCCATTGCCATTACGCCTAAAAGCTATGATTTACAGGTCGGCAGCGTGCCGGAGGAAAACATCACCGCCCCGCGCGAGGTGGAAGATACCGCCGCTACCGATGCGTTGAAAAAACGTGCCCGCGAAGCCGTTTCGCCTGTGTATTCCAAAGACGGCGCAGAGACTGTGACCATGCAGGAGAAGATCCAGGCCTATTACGAGGAGATCGACCAGGTGAGAAACCACGCCTTTGTGCAGCTGGATGCCGTCAGCTCTCAATGGGAGGCCGCCGGCCAGATCGGCCCGGCCCCTACCATCGAAACGGTGCTGACCGAGGCGTTTTATCAAGAGCTGAATCAGCTCATGCCAGAGCAGGTGGACAACGAAACCCTGCACCAGCTGCTGCTTGCCACCGACGCGCAATGGCAGGCTGCCAAAAACCAGGCGACGGAATCCTCCAACGCGGCGTTTGAAAACGGCGTGGGCGAGGATGCGGTGGTGCTTACGCGCGATGGCGTGCAAAAGCAGCTAGAGGCGCTGGATGTGCCGGACGTTTGCAAGCAGATGGCGATGAAGCCCATTACCAAATACCTAAACGCCAACCTATTGTATGATGAGGACGCCACAGAGGAAGCCCGTGATAAGGCGGAAAACGATGTAACGCCGGTGGTATACAAAAAAGGACAGGTCATCGTAAAATCGGGCGAGGAGGTCACGGAGAGCCAGTTTGCCGTGCTGCAAATCCTGGGCATGGTGGCGGGCGGCTTTAACGCGCCGCTGTATATCGGCGCCCTGCTGGTGGTGCTGCTGCTGACCGCCATGGGCGTGCACTTGATCCGTGAACAGGACCCGGACATCGAAAGCAAAACCCTGTTGATGGGCGGCATCTGTATCGTATTCGTGCTGCTGGCCGCGCTGCTTGTCATCCGTACCAACCCCGGCTTTGTGCCGGTATGCTTTGTAGCGATGACGATGAGCATGGTGGTAAACGCCCATACCGGCATGGTACTGGGCAATTTGACCAGCGCGCTTGTCGGCGTGATGGCGCTTGTCGGCGGTGCTACCTCGCAGGTGGCCTTTGCCGTGCTGCTCAGCGGCATGGCAGGCAGTACGGCCTGCGCCAAATTGGCGGACCGCTGCAAAAGCCGCGTGCGTATCCTGGGCTGCGGCCTGGTAGCAGGCGCGGCGGGTGGCGCGGTGTACATCTGCATGGGCCTTTTGATGGGCAACGCATTTTTGACGATTTTGCAGTCCGTGCTGGTATCCCTGGCTGTGGCCTTGGTGGCGTCCATGGTATGCCTTGGATCCACCCCCATTTGGGAGCAGGGCTTTAAGATTTTAACGCCGATGAAGCTTATGGAGCTTTGCAACCCCACCAACCCCTTGCTGCACCGGCTTTCGATGGAGGCCCCCGGCACCTATCATCATTCCATCATGGTAGGCAACCTGGCAGAGGCGGCTGCCGAGGCAGTGGGGGCGGACCCGCTGCTGGCGCGCGCGGCGGCCTATTATCATGACGTCGGCAAGCTGAAAGCCCCCGCCTTTTATGCGGAAAACCAGCCGCAGGATATGCCAAATCCTCATGATAAGCTGACCCCGCTGGAAAGCGTGCAGATCATCCGCAACCATACCATAGACGGAGAGCGCATGATCCTGGAGGCCGGCATTGCACCGGAAATCGCGCGCATCGCCCGCCAGCATCATGGCACGACGCTGATGTATTATTTTTACAATAAGGCCAGGGAAAACGACCCCAACGTGGACCCCAGCCTATTCCGCCACAACGGCGGCAAGCCCACCACCCGCGAAGCCGCGCTTATCATGCTGGCGGATGCCACCGAGGCGGCCACCCGTGCCGGCGGCGCTACCGGCGATTATAAGCGTACGATGGAAAAGATCATCCAGCAGCGCTATGACGACGGGCAGCTGGATCTGGTAAATTTTACCTTCCAAGACCTGAACACCATTGCCCGCGAGTTTGAGTCCGTGCTGCGCGGCATGTACCATCAGCGCATCCAGTATCCGGACGTAAGGCTGAAACGCGCCCGCATGGAGGAGGAAAGCAGCCAATGAAGCAAGTACAGATCGACAATTTACAGCGCATTGTTCCTTTTGATACCCAAATGAGGGGCAATATGACCCAGGCGGTGCAGTCGGTATTTTATACGGTAAAGGGCGTCACAGCGCCGCTGGAGGTGCAGATATCGCTCGTTGGCCCCCGCGCCATGCGCCGGCTGAACCGCGAAAGCCGAAACATCGATAGGGAAACAGACGTGCTCAGCTTTCCGTATTTGAATTGGGAGGGCGCCACCCCCGGCGATTTTACCACCTTGGCGGAGCCGCCCATGGTCAATATGGAAACCGGGCGCATCCTCATGGGGGATATCGTCATTTCCATGCACCGCGCAGCGCAGCAGGCGGAGGAATATGGCCACAGCCTGATGCGCGAGGTGTGCTTTCTGGCAGTGCATGGCGCGCTGCACCTTTTGGGGTACGATCATATCACCCCGGAGGACGACGCGCGCATGCAGGAGATTGCACAAAAAATTTTAAGCACTTTGGGCATTTTTCGTGATTGATTCGTTGTATCTTTTCGCCGTTTATGCTAAGATAATGCCAATAGGAGTCTCTGTATGAGCCAATTCGTTTCAGGATTCGCGGCCGTGATCGGCCGGCCCAATGTGGGCAAATCCTCTTTGATCAACACAATGGTGGGAGAAAAAATCGCCATTGTTTCCGATAAACCACAGACCACGCGCAACCGTATCATGGGCGTGGTCAACGGAGCGGGGTACCAGCTCGTCGTGCTGGATACGCCCGGCATCCAAAAACCGAAAAACAAGCTGGGGCGCTATATGGAAGGGGCGGTGCGCCATAGCTTAACGGACATTGAAGCAGCCCTGGTCGTTGTGGACGGCGCCAAAGGATTGGGCAGCCGCGACGAGGAGGCGCTGTTTCGGGCTACGCATTGCGGCGTGCCTGTCGTCGTTGCGCTCAACAAAATAGACTTGGCGCAGCCAGAACAAATCCGCTCCCTGTCGGCCCGGCTTGCCGCCTATCCAGGCGTAAGCCACGTATGCCCGGTATCGGCAAAGACCGGCGCGGGGCTGGCGGACCTTTTGCATACGCTGCGGGCGCTGCTGCCGCCCGGCCCGGCTTATTTTCCGACCGACGTTGCTTCGGATATGCCGGAATCGTTCCTTTGCTGCGAAATCATCCGTGAAAAGCTCTTGCACAATTTAAGAGACGAAGTGCCCCATGGCATCGGGGTAGAGCTGGAAAAATTCATGGAACGCGAGGACGGCGTGGTGGAGATCCACGCGCTGATCTACTGCGAAAGGCAGAGCCATAAGGGCATTGTCATCGGCCACCGGGGCGCGATGCTCAAGCGCATCGGCAGCCAAGCGCGCGGGGAACTGGAAGATTTTTTTGGGACAAAGGTATTTTTACAGCTCTTTGTCAAGGTACGGGAGGATTGGCGAAATTCTCCCTCCGCGCTCAAGGAACTGGGCTACGAATAAGCCCATCTCCCGTTTTCTTCCCATTTTGCAGCCTTTTTGAATCAGAGTTTTTCGCCTGCTGTTTGCCAACTGTTGGCAAATCTGCAAGGCATTGCCATAGACGCGCCGCCCATTCCCGGGCAAGCTAACCAAAAACCTATTTGGCCGGGGAGGCGCATAGATATGAATCAGACCGATCTTTCCCGCTGGCAGCAATTCTGCCGCACCGGGCGCGTTATGGATTATTTGCTGTATAAAAAATCCACAGAACCCATAGAGGAATCTACATGCAACAAACCGTATTTGCCGTAGTGGCGCAAGCCGTGAATTACCGCGATCATGACCGCATTTTAACGCTCGTTACCCGCGAGCGCGGCACGGTCACGGCCACGGCGCGGGGCTGCCGCAAGCCGCAGAGCAAGCTGATGAGCTGCGCCCAGCCCTTTGTCTACGGTGAATACGAGCTGGCGGAGGCAAAAGGCAGATGGTACGTGAAAAGCTGCCAAGTCCGCGAAATTTTTTACAATCTCCGGATGGATCCTATGATCCTGACGGCTGCGGGGCAGGCCGTGCGCGCCGCCCGTGAATTTGCCAACCCGGAGGAGGAGAACGCCAAGCTGTTTACGCTGCTGCTGCTGACGCTGGCCCGCCTGTGTGAGGCAAAGGCGGACCCGGTCGCGGTTCTGGCGTTTTATTTGGCAAAGCTGTTGGCGTTTGCTGGCTTTTGCCCGGAAACGGAGGCATGCGTGTGCTGCGGGGCGGAGGAGGCCCTGGATTGGTTTGACGGCGAATCCGGTGGCGCTGTATGCCGCCATTGCGCCAAGCACCTGCCCACCGCAAAGCCGCTGAGCAGCGCTTGCCGGCGCATGCTGGGCCGTATGGCGCAGGCGCCGTCCGCAGGCTATCCGGCGCTGCTGACGCAGCTGCAGCCTGTGGCGGAGGAGGCGTATGCGCATCTATTGCGTTCGTATGCCGCCACAGCCGCCAAGCCCCTGCCGCATCTGCATACGCTGATGCCGTCTGCCTCCGCGCAGAAAGGCTCGCTCGTTTGACTTTGAAACGCAAAGAGGCGTTTTGGATTTATATTTTCTTTTTTAGAAAAGGGGGCAAAGGGGATGAAACAATACGTTTTCACCTTTGAACAAGGAAACGCGAACATGCGCCAGCTGTTGGGCGGCAAAGGCGCCAACCTGGCCGAAATGACCGGCCTGGGCCTGCCCGTTCCGCCGGGGTTCACGATTTCCACAGAAGCATGTAACAACTATTACGAAAACGACAAGACGCTGGATGAAGAGATCACAGCGCAGGCCATGGCGGCCCTGGAGGGCCTGGAGAAAAAGACGGGCAAGGGCTTTGGCGATGCGAAAAACCCGCTGCTGGTGTCGGTGCGTTCCGGCGCTGCGGTCTCCATGCCAGGCATGATGGATACCGTGCTCAACCTGGGCCTGACCGACGAAACGGCCCGCGGCATGGCGGAGGCCACGCAAAACCCACGCTTTGCCTACGATTCCTACCGCCGGTTCATCCAGATGTTTGCCAACGTGGTGATGGAGCTGGATATGACGCCGTTTGAGGCCGCCTTGGAGGCCGCCAAACAGGCGCAGGGCGTAAAGCTGGACCGCGACCTGAGCGCCGAAAGCCTGATGGAATTGGTCAAAACCTATCAGGGCCTGTATGAAAAGGCGACGGGCAAGCCCTTCCCGCAGGACCCGAAAGAGCAGCTGGTCCGCGCCATCGAGGCGGTGTTCCGTTCTTGGAATACGCCGCGCGCCAATTATTACCGCCAGCTCAACGATATCCCGTCCACCCTGGGCACGGCGGTCAACGTGCAGTCCATGGTCTTTGGCAATATGGGCGACGATTGCGGCACCGGCGTGGCCTTTACCCGCAGCCCCTCTACCGGGGAAAATAAATTTTACGGCGAATATCTGATGAATGCCCAGGGCGAGGATGTCGTGGCCGGCATCCGCACCCCGCAGCATATCGACCAGCTGAAAAACGATATGCCGGAAGCGTACGAAACGCTCATCGGCATCGCGCAAAAGCTGGAATCGCATTTCCATGATATGCAGGATATCGAATTTACCATCGAGCGCGGCAAGCTGTATATGCTGCAAACCAGAAACGGCAAGCGCACCATGCAGGCGGCGCTGCAAATCGCGGTGGATATGGTGGAGGAAGGCAAGATCGGCCGCGACGATGCGCTCTTGATGATCGACGCCAAGCAGATCAACACCATTTTGCATCCCACCTTTGATGAAAACGCGCTAAAGCAGGCGGCGCCTGTGGCGGTCGGCCTGCCCGCTTCGCCGGGCGCAGCCACCGGGCAGGTATATTTCTCTGCCGGGGAAGTGGAAAAGGCGGCCGCCGACGGCCAGGCCTGCATCCTTGTGCGCACAGAGACTTCGCCGGAGGATATCCAGGGCATGAACAAGGCCAAGGGCATCCTTACCGCCAGAGGCGGGATGACCAGCCACGCCGCCGTGGTATGCCGCGGTATGGGCCGCTGCTGTGTGGCGGGCTGCAACGATATTTTCGTCGATGAAGAGGAAGGCTTTTTCCGTACCGAGGAGGGCCGTATCTTCAAGCGCGGCGATTGGATCTCGCTGGACGGCAATACCGGCCGCGTGTACGGCGAGCAGCTGCCCACCGTGCCCGCCAAGATCAGCGGCAATTTTGAAACCATCATGCAATGGGCGGACGATTACCGTACCATGGGCGTCAGAACCAACGCCGATACCCCGCGCGACGCCCAGGCGGCCCGTGATTTCGGCGCCGAGGGCATTGGCCTGTGCCGTACCGAGCACATGTTCTTTGATGCAGAGCGCATCGCCTCCATGCGGCGCATGATTTTGGCGGACAACGAACGCCAGCGCAAAGCAGCGCTGGAAGAGCTGCTGCCCATGCAAAAGCAGGATTTCAAGGCGCTGTATAAGGTCATGGGCGGCCGCCCGGTCACCATCCGCCTGTTGGACCCGCCGCTGCATGAATTTATCCCCAAGGAAGAGGAAGAAATCCGCGCGCTGGCCGAATCCATGGGCGTAACGTTTGAAGAGCTCAACGATAAGGCCATCTCCCTGCACGAGACCAACCCCATGCTGGGGCATAGGGGCTGCCGGCTGGCGGTGACCTATCCGGGAATTGCGCGCATGCAGACCACGGCCATCATGGAAGCGGCCATCGAGGTATGCGAAGAAGAGCGCGTGATGATCCAGCCGGAAATCATGATCCCGCTGGTGGGCGAGGTCAAGGAGCTGGCGTTTGTCAAAAAGATCGTCAAGGATACGGCGGAATCGGTTATCAACCGCATGGTGCACCGCATCCCGTACCTCATCGGTACGATGATGGAAATTCCGCGCGCCTGCCTCACGGCGGACGAGATTGCCAAGGAAGCGGAGTTCTTCTCCTTCGGCACCAACGACCTTTCGCAGATGACCTTCGGCTTCTCCCGCGACGACGCGGGCAAGTTCCTGCCGGATTACTTTGAATTCAAGATCTTTGAGCAGGATCCGTTTGCCTCGGTGGATGTTAAAGGCGTTGGCAAGCTCATGCAGATGGCGGTGCAGATGGGCCGCGAACAGCGCCCCAACATCAAGCTGGGCATCTGCGGCGAGCAGGGCGGCGATCCAAAGAGCGTCGAGTTCTGCCATAACATCGGGTTGACGTATGTTTCCTGCTCTCCGTTCCGCGTGCCCATAGCCAGGCTCGCTGCGGCGCAGGCTGCCATTCGCCAGAAACGGTTCTAAGCACATACTGCAAAAAGCACGCCTTTACGGCGTGCTTTTTTGATTGACAGCATACCCAACGATTGTTATGGTAAAAGCAGAATTATGCCGAATAAAAACAATACCAAACGGCATGCGGGGGGCATATGAAACTAAGAGCTATATGGGTCCTTGGATGTTTGGTGGCTTGCGCGCTGGCGCTGATGGGCTGTGCAAAGCCCGGCTTGGCCGGTACGAGCTGGCAAGCATCCAGGGTGGAATTGGACACCGGCAGCACCGTAAAAGGGGAGGATGCTTTTATCATCTCCGGAGACCTATCCCTGGCGTTTTTGGATGAACTACGCTGTACACGCACAGACTGGCGGGGAACGGTAGAGGGCGCCTATACCTTAGAGGGCGATACGCTCACGCTGACGCTGGACGGCAATGTTACGGAATGCACCTACAACGGCAAGGAAATCGGCATTGGCCCGGATAAGATCGGCCTAACAACGTATCTGACAAGGGTAGATAAATAAATGCGAAAGAGCAGTTCATGAGATGTGCTCTTTTTCATTGACAAAGCGCATACGATTCTTTATGATGAATATAAATAAAATATGCCGCAATTTTGACAAACACGGCAGAAAAAGTATGCATTTGTGTTCTATGCATTTTAGAGAGAAAAATGGTAAACGCCGCTTAAAAGAGCGGATTTTCACTGAAAAAAGTGCTGTATGGAAATGCTTATTTTTTGCTTCGGCAAATTAAAAAAGGGAGGAAACTTCAATGAAAAAGAAACTGGCTTTGCTTTTGTCCTGTATGGTACTGTGCGCGCTGGTACTGGTTGGCTGCGGTGGCGGCGGAAACGCCTATGCCGGTACGACCTGGGAGCTGACCCGTGCCGAGGCTTATGGCGTAACGATGGAAGGAGAAATGCTGGATAGCACGGTAGGGGAAATGTCCATCAAATTTATTGACGATACAAAACTGGAGATCAGCGGTATGGGGGCGTCCAGAGAGGCTACCTATACGCTGGATGGCGATAAGATCATGGTGACGGAAGGTTCGCAAACCATGGAGTTCACGGTGGCAGATGAAGAGATTTCCTTCGAGATGAGCGGCGTTAAGATGTATTTCACAAAGAAATAAAAAAAGAAGATCCCCCGCTAGGGGGACTTTTTTATTGACAAAAGTACGAGGATTCTATACAATGCCAGATGACATATTTTTGACATAATGGGGGTGCCTGTATTGAAGAAAAAAAGTTGTTTGCTGTTTGCTTGCTTGTTGGTTCTGTCCTTGGCATTGGTCGGCTGCGGTGGGGAAGAAAAATTGGCCGGAACCAAATGGAAGCTGGTAAAGTTTGAATCGCAGGGCACGACAATGGAAGGCGATGCGCTGGCGTCCATGGGCGACCTGGGCATGGAGTTTGTCGATGATACCACCGTCAAAATGTCTTTGATGGGCATGTCCATAGAGGGAACCTATACTGTGGAGGGCAATACGGTAACCATCGAGTATTTCGATCAGCCGATTGCTTTTCAGCGCAACGGAAACCAGCTGTCCGCCGAATATGACGGCGAAGCCATGGTATTGGAAAAAGAATAAAAAAAGGCCCGTGCTTACGGGCTCTTTTTTATAGCGAAAATGTGCGTCAGCTTAAAAGATCATCGATGGATACGCCGAGCGCTTCGGATAAAATGACCAGCTCAATATCCGTGACAAACCGTTCGCCGTTTTCAATCCGCCGGATAAAATGATTGTCTACATCATATCCCATAGCCTGGATCTTTGCGGCTAACTTGTATTGAGACATTTTCTTTGCCAAACGATATTGTTTTACCTTTTTGCCAGAGATATTGTTGCGGCCGTCTGGGGCTTTGATTTTGAACATGCTATCTCCTAAAAATATTGAATGGTATTTACTATTTCCTTCAGTGTATGCTAAGATAAGGACGAATATGTTATATACTATTCAACATCTATAAAGGAGATTTGTCTTTATGAAGCCGGATTGGAGAGAAGACCAAATGTGTGATATCGCATTTGATATGTTTTTGGAAGATTCTAAATACGATGAAACGGAAAATGCGATCTTTACACTGATGCATAAGGCCTTTTTGGAAGGGTTCAAGGCGGGGAAGATGGCGTCCGAATCGATAGACCGCATGTCCATGTACTATAAAGGTAGGATCGACGCCAGAATTGCCAATGCTGGCTTGCAGAGAAGGCAAATGGTCAAAATAACATAGATTAAGACAGAAAAATACAACAAAAATAAAAAGCAGGACGGCCGTCCTGTTTTTTTATGCCTGAAAACGAAAAATTATTTGGCCTTTAGCCCCAAAAGGTAATCTACGCTTACCCCGTAAAGCTGCGCAAGCTGAATCAAGAGGGGGGCCGTCCATTCGATCTTGCCCGTCTCATATTGCGAATAGGTATTTTGCGCCATATGCAGCTTTTGTGCAAGCTGAGTTTGAGTTAGATGATTCTGCTCACGCAGAGCACGGATATTTTCGTAAATCATAGTATCACCAAGCACCAGTATGGTTCATTTTTTTCGGTTTGGATAGCTATTATCTTGAATATAGATAGCAAAAAATAGATGGTAAATACAGGAAAACTATTGATATTTCAGCACTTTCTCCAGGATTTGTCAAAAACGCCCTGCATTTTCCTACCCCAAAAAGCAAGGAACCCCGAAAATCAAAATTTTTTGAGTATAGATGGGCCTATGGCAGCGAAAAACGCATGACGAAAGCTGCTGAAAACCGCTTTTTGCAAAAAGTCAAGAATTTTTTGATGCAATTTTTGAAGAAAAAAAGGGATTTTCCCTTTTATGGAGAAACTATTAAATACAAAAGGATTTGGAGGTGGTACGCTTTGATTTCCATTCGGGAGCAAACCGAGGCGGATCAGGATATGATCCTATCCCCCTTTGCCACAAGGGCCACGCAGTCCAAAGGGCGCAGGCGGCCGGAAGCGCCGTGCCCCATCCGCACCTGCTTTGCCAGGGATCGGGACCGCATTCTGCACTCCAATTCCTTCCGCCGCCTAAAGCATAAGACACAGGTTTTTATTGCGCCCAGCGGCGACCATTTCCGCCAGCGCATGACGCATACGCTGGAGGTCGTGCAGATTGCGCGCACCATTGCGCGGGCGCTGCGCCTCAATGAGGACTTGACAGAGGCCATCGCCTTGGGGCACGACTTGGGGCATACCCCGTTCGGGCATACCGGCGAACGGGTGCTGAACCGGCTGAGCAGCCTGGGCTTTGCGCACAATCAGCAGAGCCTGCGGGTGGTGGAGTTTTTAGAGCGCGACGGCAAGGGGCTGAATCTGACCTGGGAGGTCAAGGATGGCATTGTCAACCACCGCAGCGCCTGTACGCCCGCAACGCCGGAAGGGGCGATCGTGCGCCTGGCAGATAAGATCGCGTACGTCAACCACGATGTACAGGACGCCATCTGGGCGGGAGACCTGACGATGGATAGCCTGCCCAAGCACTGTGTAGAGGCGTTGGGGCGCACCAACAGCGAGCGCATCAACGCGCTGGTGGTGGATGTGATCCGCCATTCGCATGACGGTGTGGTGCAGCAGTCCGCCCATATGGCAAAGATCATGGGTGATCTGCGTGCGTTTCTGTTTGCGCATGTATATGAGGGGCCGCGCCAGATGGAGCAGACCCAGCGTGCCGAGCGCATGATAGAGGGCCTGTACACCTATTATATCGGCCAGGCGGGCAGCCTGCCCGCCGAATATGAGCACATCGCAGAGACACAGTCCCGCGAGCGGGCCGTGATGGATTATATCGCAGGCATGTCGGACAACTTTGCCGTCCGGCAGTTTTTGAGCATTTATGTGCCGGGCGAGGCAGGGCCGTATGGCGGATAACGCCGCGCCGGCAGGAAAGGAGGGCGTATGGCCGGGCATTTTACCGATGAATTTTTAGACGAAGTACGGGCGCGCAACGACCTGGTACAGATCGTTTCGCAGTATGTGCCGCTGCAGCAGAAAAGCCGGCGCTACTGGGGCTGCTGCCCATTCCATAGCGAAAAAACGCCCTCGTTTTCCGTGGATCCGGACAAGCAGTTTTACTATTGCTTCGGCTGCCATGAGGGCGGCAATGTCATCCATTTTATCATGAACATCGAAAAGATGACATTTCCTGAGGCCGTGCAGTTTTTGGCGGAAAAGGCCGGCCTGCCCCTGCCGCAGACCGGGCAGGACAGCCGGGCCTACCAGGAGAAAAAGCGCAGAAAGCAGCGCTTGTATGAAGCGCTGCGCCAGGCGGCGCTGTTTTACCACCATCAGCTGTCCACAGACGGCGCCGCGCATGCCAGGGCCTACCTGGAAAAGCGCGGGCTGACGCAAAAGGAGGTCAAGCATTTTGGCCTGGGGTACGCGCCGAAGGGATGGCAGGCTTTAACCGACCACCTAACGGCCCAGGGCTTTACGCTCAAAGAGCTCAGCGACGCGGGGCTGGCCGTGGTCAAGGGCGAAAAGAAATACGACTTTTTTCGGGACAAGCTTATTTTTCCCATCATCGATCAGCAGTCACGCGTGCTGGGCTTTGGTGGCCGCTTGCTCTCTGGCGACGGCCCCAAATACATCAACACCGCCGAAACGCTGGTGTATAACAAGCGGGAAATGCTCTACGGCTTGAATTTTTACCGGCAGTTTGGCAAGGAACGCGAGCTGTTTATGACAGAGGGGTATATGGACTGCATTGCCGTTTCCTCGTTTGGTTTTCCCAATGTGGTAGCCTCGCTGGGCACGGCGTTGACCACCGGGCAGGTACGCCTGCTGCGCCGCTTTGCCGATACCGTCTATTTTGCTTACGATGGCGACGCCGCCGGGCAAAACGCCACCCTGCGCGGGCTGGATATTGCCGAAAGAGAGGGCGTGGCGGTGCGCGTTTTGGTGTTGCCGGATGGGCAGGATCCGGACGAATTTTTGCGCAGCCAAGGGGCGTCCGCGTTTCGTGCGCTCAAGCAAAGCGCGCTGACGCTGACGGAATGCAAGATACAGGCGCTTGCCAACGCCTGCGATATGCAGACGGAAAACGGGCGCACGGCCTTTGCGCAAAAGGCGGCGGCGCTGCTAAAGCCGCTGTCGCCCGTGGAGCGGGAGCGTTACGAGCGGTACATTGCCAAGGTATCCGGGTTTGCGGTGGAGACCATCCAGCAGCAAGCGCAGAGCGCCAGGGTGCCCATGGACGCTGCGCCGCCCAAGCACCGGGAGACGCCGGCGGAAAAAGAGCAAGGCGTGGCGCTGCAGGAGCGCGTATTGTGCGCGCTGGCGGAGGACGCAAAAACCGCGGTACGGCTGCTGCCGCTTTTACGCCGGGAGGATTTTACCGACCCGCTCTTGCAGGATCTATACATAAAATCGCTGGAGCTATGCGCCAAGCAGGAGCTTTCGCCGGCCGGGCTTTTGGCGTCGGTACAGACGCCGGAGGATGCCAAGCGCGCCGCGCAGTGGTTCGTGCATACGCACGTAGAGCCGCCGGATGTGATGCTGGATTATCTTTGCACCCTCAGGGTGCAGACCCTGCTGCGGGAAAATGAGCAGCTTTCCAAACAACCTGGAGAGGATATCCGCCAGGCCGCGCAAACCATTTCACAAAACACACATTTGATCGCAGCGCTGAAACAGAAAAACAGCGATGCGGCTTCCAAGATAGAATACCTTCGTAGGGGGAAACAGTAATGGCAGAAACCAAAGCAAAGCAATCCAAGGACCGCGTAGACGAAATCATCGCCACCGGCAAGCATAAGGGCGTTTTGACCCATGACGAGCTCAACCAAACGCTGACGGACGAGGAGATGGAGCCAAGCCAGCTGGAAAATATCCTAAACGAGCTGGAAAAGCGCACCATCAAGGTCGTAAAGACCCTGCCGGACGATCTGGAGCCAGACGCCAAGGAGCTGGCAGAGGAAGAGGTGATCACAGAGCAGGAGTTGGCCTCGGACTATATCCCGGATACCGTCAACATCGACGACCCTGTGAAAATGTACCTAAAGGAGATCGGCCGGGTGCCGCTGTTGTCCGCTACGGAAGAAATCGAGATCGCAAAGCGCATGGGCGAGGGCGATGAGCGCGCCAAGCAGCAGCTGACAGAGGCCAACCTGCGCCTGGTGGTCTCCATTGCCAAGCGGTATGTGGGCCGCGGCATGCTGTTTTTGGACCTGATCCAGGAGGGCAACCTGGGGCTGATCAAGGCGGTAGAAAAATTCGATTACCAAAAGGGTTATAAGTTTTCTACCTATGCCACCTGGTGGATCCGCCAGGCCATCACCCGCGCCATTGCGGACCAGGCCCGCACCATCCGCATCCCGGTGCACATGGTCGAGACCATCAACCGGATGCGTCAGGCCACCAACCAGCTGGTCTACCAGA
>OIWS01000645.1_pt1 | contig 42245 bp, 35 predicted proteins | sample 1587611 | NCBI WGS metagenome assembly OIWS01 (sample SAMEA3888919, study PRJEB22519) | human gut metagenome | biome: human gut; feature: human-associated habitat; material: faeces | place: Denmark | collected 2010 | reverse complement strand
CCCTTGTTTTAGTTACCTTGTGCGAGGGAAATCATTTTCGTTTTATAGAGGAAAGATACAAATTATACTTTGTTCACAATCAATCCGTAAAAAGACTTTAACTTAGATTAACACTAATACCTGTTGTATATCCATTGTATAGCCAATAATACCTATTTTCGGTTTCTCTTACATTCAACACTTTTTTGCATTTGGTAGTTTCAGAAATTGCTTCTATCTTTGCATCGTCAATGTTGCAGATTGATAGACTAAAGTAGTCCTCCTTTCAGGCTTTTTTTTATTAAGCCTACAAGATATGAGTCCCTTAGTTCTTGCTGCAACCAAGACTTTGGGACTCTTTTTTATCCCAGAGTTTTTGACAAGACATACGAGGTTCAATCCGTGCAGTCCTCTTCGGAGTTATCGACCGATATATAAAACTGCTCAGTCTAATAGAATATATCCATGTAGGTAAACCCTGCTCTGTTCCATCCATTGACAACAGGTACCCATCTGCCGAAAGGCACTACCCCTACATAGATGAACCAAACAAAGTGGGTAACTTTGTTCTATGTTGGCTTTAGTAATGAATAATCTACTGCTTATAGTAGTTGATAATTAAATAAAGATTTTCATTGCTGCTGCCCTCTCCCTTAGGGGATGGGTAAAGAATGGATAGTATATATAGTTGAACTAAAAATTTAATAATATGGCAGTTGTAAATGTAGATTTGTCTGAGTATGATGCTATACGTAAGCGCAACTCAGAATTAGAGGAGCAAGTAAAGGAACTCAAAAAGTTGAATGATTCCTTGAAGCAGGGTACAAAGGTAATTATTCGTAAAGAGACGGTTGTAGAGCGTGAGGTTGACATTCCTTCTTTTAGCCCTTTGACAGGGCTGCCAACTTCTAAACGAGGCGTGCATAGAGATAGAGTAGAGTCTTCTGTGTCCTATGTTAACTTTGAGGATGTCCGCTATAAAGTCGAACAGGCTATGCAAGATAAGATAAATCGTAGCATCCATGATAGAGACTGCGAAAGACAATCTTATGCTGATGCAAAAAGTAAACTCGATAATGAGTATAACTTGAAGAAAGCCGACCTCGAAAAGGAGTACAAAAATAAGGCTGAGGACTTAGAAAGGGATATACATCGCAGGAAGTGTGATTTTGAATCTGAAAAACTGCGCATTTTAAATCTGCTCCCTAAAATCAACATACTGGCAACAGAGTTGCATGATGATTTAGTTAAGCGATTCTTTATGCCAAAGCATGCTGTAGAGTTAGCGGAATCTATCATAAATACAACCAAAAAGTAGGCTTATGGAAAAGGAAGAAAAAGCAAAGGTCATTCTTGACTACGACAAGTATCAGGAGTTGCTGGCTAAAGCAAACCTGAACGAAAAGACTATACAAGAAATTAAGAAAGCAGCATTTGAGAAAGGATATGATAAGGGATATAATGTAGGAAATGGTCTATGTCAGTTAAAAGTTAGACAAGCGTATCTAAGACTGTTGAAGGTTTTGGATGATTGCTTCAAAGATGTTCCTGCTTATTCTTTGTTTTGTGTTTGTAATTTTTATGCAGAAAGTTACTTTCGAGAAAAAATTAAGTCTCATGTGATGAATAGTTTTTATTCTTTACTTGAAGGGAGGTGGACAAGTTATGCCGACAGGCTTATATGGCGGTAATCATGCAGACTTTCTGTGTGTGCATCAGTTCAAACCAACCTCTCATCCTGGTCTTACTCATGAAGTGAACTGCCCAATTCTGGAAGAGTATCTTAAATCGAGTCCGAATGACTGGTGGTGCAGAACTGGGGATTTGTTGAAGAAGGAACATCGTGAACTTTATTGGAGATAGATATATGAAGAAAATCAAATGGAACGTTTTGGCGTTTGTGAGTTGGGTACTCATTACGCTAATTGTGGTAAATGTCTGCTTAGAAGCGGTTAACAAGGCTAATACGATAGAGAACATCATGGGTGTTCTTGGTCTTATTCTTTGGATATTGCTTTCTATTGCGACAAATTGTTTAATGTTTAAATATAACAAGAAAAATGAAAAGTAAGATTAATTCTTTGTGTTTGTTTTTGCTGCTCGGTGCGGCAATGTTTTCTATGACTTCTTGTAGCGAGCGTGTGGATGCTGGCTCTGAGGGTATCTTGGTGAACCTGTATGGTTCTGAAAAGGGTGTAGATGATGTGAGTCTCGTTACTGGTTGTGTTTGGTACAACCCATTCACTGAGGAGGTGTACGAGTACCCTACCTATGTCCAGACGATTGACTATCCTGCATTTACTATTAATGCTAAGGATGGTTCTGAGTTTACTGTTGACCCTACCGTATCGCTCAAAATGGTGGATGGCAACGCTCCAAAGGTATTTAAGAAATACCGCAAGGGACTGGGTGATATTGTGAATGGTGCTCTGTTTAATTACGTAAAGGATGCTTTCCGTATTCAGTTGAATAAGTACACAACCGACCAGATTGTAAGCAATCGTGATTTGGTTGAGAAAGCTATCGAAGCCCAACTAAGCAAGGCTCTTGCCAAGGAACATTTCCATTTGGAGCAGTTGACTTCTGGTCTGAAATATCCAACATCTATTGTTGAGGCGGTTAATCAGAAGAATAAGGCTATCCAAGAAGCTCAGAGAGCACTCAACGAAGTGTCAGTAAAGAAGGCGGAAGCTGAGAAGATGCTTGTGCAAGCTAAGGCTGAGCGTGAGGCGAATGAGTTGAAGACCGCTTCTCTTACTCCTGCTATCTTGCAGAAGATGTGGATTGAGAAGTGGGATGGCAAGTTGCCTGTATATGGCAATGTACCTCAGATGATGATGGTGAAGTAGGATGGTATCAGAATCAGCTAAATATTATCAGACTCACCCAGCAGCAAGGGCGAGAAAAGCGGCTTACGACACACGTTTTGAGTCTTCTCCTGCTCAGAAGGCTAAGCGTAGGGAACTGGCTCGGCACAACGCTGCTCACGATAAAAAGTATGGTGCAGCTTCTCGCAAGGGAAAGGATGCTTCACATACCAAGTCGGGTATCAGATACAAGCCTTCATCTGTCAATCGTGGCTCTAAAACAGACATGGCTGGAGATAGAAGGGCAAGAGGTGGTCGCTGATAGTGATACAATAAAAGGGAGCCATCGCTGACTCCCTTTTCCTTATCTGAATAAATCTCTAATATCACAATCTATTGCATCTGCTACTCTTGTCAGGTAGTTAATGGTTGGATTCCCGCTGAGGGCAGCAGATAGGGAACCTTTCGTGATTCCCATCTTGCTGGCTACTTCCTCAATGGTCATGCCTTTCTCCTTGATAACTTCTTTTGCCTTTAGTGTTGACATTATGGAAGATAATTATTGTATGGCTAGAAATGCCAATGTTGGAGTAAGACTTGCGTATCAGATGAAACCGTCATTTTTGCGAAATCTGGTATCGTGTTACAGATTCCGTTTAATTCCGCTTTATTCATCAATTCCTGCGCCTCCTCTTTTGTATCAAACAAAGCTGCATCAGTTCTTTCCGAAACATAATGCAAACTACTACCTAAGAATGCAGCAATCATGTGTCTGCTATTATAGATAGTTACGTAATACACCTTTCTTCTGTCTATTATTTCTTCTGTAGAGTTCTGTAATTTCATATTTTTCCGCTTAACCGTGCTGCGTAGGGCTGAATAATTAATTAATCTGTTACTGCAATAAACTCAAATTCATCTTCAATTATATCATTCTTCCAATAAATAGCCTTAACCTCATTTAAGGTCTTATTCCAATCCTCAACAGAGAAAACAAACTCTATGATTTCGTTATTGTTCTCCATTTCATCATTGATGTATGAAATAGACCATTCATTGTTATCTATTTCATTAATACAAAACGCTTTTTCGCTTGCCTTACTTAACTGTTCAAGGTCATTTGAAATTGCGAATGTCAAACTTTTCTTTTTTCCGATTATTGGAGAATTATCTTTGCGTTTAATTTTGATTTTCTTCATAATTGATGACTTATCCGTGATGTCGAGGGCTTAGTGTTGTTTCTAAATCTGCTGCAAAGGTACACAAAAGTTTGGATATAGCCAAACATTTTCTTGTATTTAACATGAATTTAACACTTTGGCGGTAAAATGGAGCAAAAAAATAGGGAGTGCTCACGCATTCCCTATTGTCGTCCTGATAATCTTTAAACCTTAATCAAAAACCTATAACTCAAAAAACTTATGAAAACTTGTAAATTGTATTAAATAAACAACACTAACCTTCTTCTTCTGACATCTGTCTCAACTTCTCGGTGAGAGCATTGTGAACCTCACGCTTATCATCAAGAGTGACAGTCTGTAATTTAGGGCAGTTGAATTCCAGAACCTTGATGAATGATGTGACCTTATCTTTCGGTTCACATTTATTCCAAGCAATCAGGAAGTCTTCCCATGCTTCTCTTGTAAAGTCAGCACACAACTCACGAAACTCCTTTGTGATAGGAGACTCGTAGCCTTTCTGCTTTCCTCCAGTCTTTGCTCGACCTTTTTCAAATTGACCTTTAGTATTTCTGTCTGCTGCCATTGTCAAAACTATTTTGCTGCAAAGATAGCTATATCCTGATATGTGCTAACCTTATCCATTAACTTTGTGAAATTACATATACCTTAATTAATAGATAAGGTTACTATAATATAAGGTATGATTATCTTTGTATCATTATTAATAATTTTAATTTCATATATATGATTGGTACATTAATAGGTGCTGGGCTTGGGCTTGCAAGCAGTATCGCTGGCGGTATAGCTAACCGCAAGGCGAGAAAAAAGCAGGAGCAGATGCTTGCCCAGCAGCAGAGAGATAATCAGGCATGGTATGATAGGAAATATAATGAAGACCCTACCAAACGTGCCGATACAGTGCGCTTGCTCACCCAGATGCAGGAACAGATTAAGAACAGAAACAGAGCAGCTAAGGGCAGACAAGCCGTAATGGGCGGTACGGAAGATTCCACTACTGCGGTGAAGGAGGCGAACAACAAGACTCTTGCTGATACGACATCTCAGATTGTAGCTGCAAACGAAGCTCGCAAGGATGCTATCGAGCAGCAGTATCAGCAGAATAAGCGTTCAATTCAGGGACAACAGATGCAGATGGAAGCCGAGAAGTCTGCTGATACTGCCAACGTTGTAGCTGGTGTGGCTGGTACTGCTGCTAATATCGCTGCTTCGCTTGATACTGGTGGCGGTAGTAGCAAGGCTCCTAAACGTCCTGACGTGGCATCGCCTACCGATACTGATATGGCTAACTTGGATGCCAAGGTAGGTTCGATTCCTAACCAGCATCAGGTAGCGAGTGACTTGAATAATATGGTTGGTGACAATGCACCCAAAAAAATCAAAGCATAGTCTATGAAAGCGTCAGATATGTTACGTAACAACAATGGCTTGAAGACTACACAGAGTGTACTCAACAAGCAGCAGAGTGGTGTAGATGCTGCCCAAAAGGCGAGTCCTGAGCAGATGAATATGAACACCGCACAAGCTATGTTGCAAGGGAAAGGGGAACAACTTACTCCTCCCAAGAATGCGCACGAACAGGCTGCAAGGATGAATCAGCAGACTGCTGAGGGTATGCTTAATGGCTCTATTCCTACAGACAAACCTTCCGTTCCTATCGTTAAGAAGGAGGAGCAGAAACCTCAGCCTAAGCAGCTATCTTATGCAGATATGTATAAGATGCTGAATCCTGAGCGTGAGGAGACTGCTGAACAGAAGGCGAATAGAGAGAAGAAGGAACGCACGAAGGCTCGTATCGCTGCACTGGGTGATGGTCTCCGTGCGCTCTCTAATATCTACTTCTCTACCAAAGGTGCCAAGGTGGTACACAATCCTGAGTCGGATATGACTAAGGTAGTGAACAAGCGCAAGGAGTACATGGATTCTCAGAGAGAGAAGAATCGGGCGGCATGGCTGGCTGGTTATCAGAGGGCGATGGCTCTTGATGAGGAAGCTCGAAAGAACGACCTGACTCTTGCGGAACAAATCAGGTATCACGATATGATGAATGAAAATAATAAGACGAAGAACGACCAAGGACAGCAGAGAATTGACCAAGGTAACAGAAGACTTGACTTATCGAAGATGAAGTATCAGACTGATGCTGATTACAAGAAGGCAGTATTGGCTATCAAGAAGGCTTTGGCTGATGGTCAAATATCTCATTGGCAAGCGCAGGAGGCTATCCAGCGCATGAATGCTGAGACTGGTCGTATTCGTGCTAACAAGTCTTCGGGCGGTGGCAGTTCAAGGACTGGCTCCTACTCAGGAGAGGTAGATGAGTACATGGATTTGATGGAAAAAGACCCTGAGGGCATGGCTGAGGCTGCAAGGGAAGTAAAGAAGATGGGTTACTCACCGAAGACTGCTGCTGGAAAGAAGGCTCAGAAGATTGCTTATCAGCGTAAGCATGGTAAGGGTAAACAGAATCATAAGCCATCATCCAATAAGGGTGGTAAGAAGAAGACTGGTGTGAACTGGTAGTGTTAATTAATAATATACATATATCATGGCAGAAAGACCATTATACACTTTATACAAGAATCTGAAAGCGCAGAACTATGATGTGCCTGACGATTACAATAAGTTTGAGAGTGCCCTGACAAGAGACGGAAAGAGGGTGCAGATAACAGACACGCTATCTATGAGAACTTGAAGGCTCAGAACTTTGATGTTCCATCTACTTATGAGCGTTTCTACTCTGCACTCTTTGTACCTCGTAGTAGGACATCATCAAGGGCGAAAGGTGGTAGTGTTCCTATGAGTGCTGCTGACCGTGCTCGTTTTTCGGCTGGAGCAGCAGCTATCTCGGCAAGTGCAAAGCAGATAGCTAATAATGCTGGAAGGTACAACAGACTGAGACAACGCAAGCAGAAACAACAGAAAGATTTCGGTCGTGTGAACTTGGGTACACACCTGACTCCTTTCGGTGGTGATGCTAACAATGTAGTTAAGGATGAGTTCGCTTACAACCCTAAGACTGGCAAGGCTGGCGCATACGTAACATCTGACAATGAGAATGCTTACACACAGAGTGATGCAGAGCAGAAACAGGCTATTCTCGACCAGCAGGATGCCGCTTATCAGCAAGCGGTAGATACTGGCGAGATTCCATCTGTCTTCGATGTTCGTGACAAGAAAGGAAACTATGACTTGCAGGAGAATATCAACAAGAATGGAACCTACCTTACAGAGGAGGGTGCTCAGAAGCAGTTTGACAAGAAACTGGCTGATGCCTATGCTCGAAAGAAGGAGATTGAGGCTCTTATCGCTGAGGATAATCGTCAACACGGAAATCCATTGCTCTCTTATAGTGCAAGTATCGGTGCAGGCAATGGAAGAACTGCTGAGCAGAGTGACTATAGAAATAAATTGGCAACCTCTCTTTCTCTGGTTACTGAGCAGATTGGTGCGCTTGAAGCGGTGAAACAATATCCTACAAGTAGCTGGGGCGAGGATGTTTTGAAGGCTCTTGACAATACTGTCTTTACTGCAAAGACATGGGATTTCGGTCTGACTGACTTCGCTACCATGGGGCAGATGGAGCGTATCAAGACAAAGATGGATAACAACATTCCTCTCTCTGGTTCTGATAAGATGCTCCTGAAGAGTAAACTGGGTGCGGATGCTGCTGCGGCTCTTGAAGACGAGAAGATGGGTAACATCTATCGCTGGACGAAGATTGCAGGACAGTCTCTTTCGTTTATGACAGACTTCCTCCTGACTGGCGGTTATGGCGGCATTACCAATGGCATCAGTCGTGGAGCCTTGAAGTTTGCAGCTAAGCGTGGCATGGGCAAGGTGAGTGCTGCAATCTTGAAGAACACTGGTATCGTGGCTGGCGATGTTATTGGCTCGTATGCGATGGCTGGAACTGAGCAAGCGTTGAAGACTGGAGCAGACATCATGCAGCGGCATCTGGGTAATCTGTATCAGGATGAGAAGGGTGACTATAAGTTTGGCACTTTCGATGAGAACGGAAATCTCCTGCATGAAGGTGGCGAGTCCATGGGTACTGCACTCTATAAGGGTCTGACCTCTGCTATGGTGGAGAACTATACAGAGAAACTGTTTGGTCACAACTATGGCATCAAGAAGGGTGCTATCGCTGCGATGGAAAAGCATGGAATGGATGGGACTGCACAGTTCTTCAAGAATATCGGAAAGAGTGGATGGTACACCAATTCTAAGAAGTGGATGGAGAAGTTCGGTATCAATGGTTTCGGTGAGGAAGTGATGGAGGAGGAGATTGGTATTCCTCTTCACGCTTTGCTGGATGGAGATAATAATTTCTCCGACCTTGGTGATGCTAAACAACAACTCGACATTATCGGTGGCATGGCTATCTCTGTTGGTTCTATGTATGCGATGGGTGCTGGCTCCCGACCTGTAAAAGGTATCTACAATCGTGCTCAGTACTACCGATTCCGCAACAAGGTGAACGTGGCTGACATTGATGCTCAGAACCTGATTGGTGATAACTGGGCAGACATCAAGGACAAGATAGACAACGCAACCAACGAGCAGATGGGTGGTGTGCTCGCTGATATTCTCAGACAGAGAGATACCATGACCAAGGAGCAGATTAATGCAGCTGTTAACTATGGTGTCAACTTGATGAAGATGCGTGGCTACAATATTGCCAAGACTGCTGAAATGAATGCCAAGGAGATTACTAACGAGCCAACAACTCCTGAGGAACAGCATCAGGCAGATATTGACAACGCTTATTCTGAGGGACATGATGCTGATGATGCAGACAAGCATGATATTCAGATACAGCAGGAAGACCAGATGAAAACTCTTGCAGCAGCCTTGGGTATCTCTGAGCAGCAGCTATCTGCCATGAGTGATGAGGAACTGGAATCCCTGACGGGGCAGGATGATAAACTTGACCAAGCTATCTATGATTATCAGTTGTCTTCCGCTCGCTATCAAGGTGTGGTTGATGATGCGCAAGATAAGGTTGACCTCGCTGCACATCAGGCAGAACAGAGAGTGGATATGTTCACAGACCAAAATCGTGGCTCTGTCCGTAACGCTACCATCAAAGCTTCAGGCGGTTTGGAAGACTATGGTGTGTATATTATCAGCGGTAATATTGCTACTCATGATGATGGTTCCATTGATGTAAGTAATAGCGATGATATGATTCTATACTATGACCCGACAAAGAATAGTGTAGAACACGCTGATGCGTTGATGTTCGCTGAACTGGGTGAAGAACTTCCTGCTGATGATGTGAAGGCTCAGGCGGTAGCTGATGCAAAAGAGAATGCTATCAAGGAGATTGCTGGTATCATTGATGGAACCGTTGAAGTTGGCTCCCAGTTCAATGTGACTGATACTGATGGTACTGAACATACCTATGAGGTGTTGGCTGATTATGGTGATGGTACTGCTGCTATCTCTATAGATGGTAACGTGGTGGAGAATCCTTATTCGCTTGCAGACTTGCAGCAGATGAAAGACTTGGAAGACCAGAAGAGACTGGAAGCTGCTAAGGCTCAGCGTGAGCAGTTGGAGAAGGAACGTGCAGACCAACAGACTCAGGAGACAGAAGAGACTCAACCTTCATTTGATTTCAATCAAATACTTAATGATAATGGAAACGTGGTGCTCGTTGATGTACTTGATGAGGATGGTAACACTAAATACCCTGACTCCAAGTTGTTCCTTATTCGTGATACTGGTGCTAAGGCTAAGGTAGTCGAGTTGAAGAGTGATGGTACTATTGTTCCTCATGCTGTGAACAAAGAAGATGTGGCTACAATCTCTTCTATGTCGCTCGATGAGTATAAGCAAGCATTTGCTGCCTCCTCAATGATAGAGGATAATAGTGGAGAGAATAGAGGTGAGATAGAGGCTGAACCTACAACAATAGAGGATGAAACAACTCCTGAGGTAGCAGAGAATACAGAGACTACTGCTCCTGCTGATGAGACTGCTGAAACTCCTTCAACTGAACAGACTCCTGCTATGACTCTTGAAGATGGAACCATCGTGCCTATGCTGGAGGATGGAAATCCTGACTTCTCGAAGCTGACTGCCGCACAGACTGCCGAGTTGTATGACTCCCAGTTTGGCGAGGATGCTGATAACGTAATCAGCGGATGGGTATCTGATGCAAAGAAGGAACTCGACAAGGCTAACAACATGACCGTGAAGGGTAAGAATTTCGTGGAACAGAAGGCTTCCAAGGATGCTAAGGAGAAGGCTATTGCTGATGCTCAGGCGGCTTATGACTCTGCTATCGCTATTCGTGATGCTTATAATGAGCGACAACTTGCCAAGGTGGAAGATACTGCTGAGGGCAGAAAGAAACTCATTGAGAAGGCAAGAAGAAAGTTCGCTCGCTTGAAGAGTGCGGTGAAGGATGATGCAGAGGCTGTGGCTCAGATATACAAAGAGACGGTCGGCTCTCTCCTTCATCGTCTGTATGATGGTACTGGCATTGATGTGACAGATACCATTCCGCTTACTGCTGAGGAGTATGTAGCAAGTAATCTCGGTGCTCACTCTCTCAATTACGAGGGAACAGAGACAAGCAAGGGTGTTAAGCAGGAAACTGGATTGAGCAGAGAAGACTTTGCCAAGACCCAGTTGCTCGCTGCTGATGGCAAAGGAACGACTATAGATGCACTCGTACATAGTCTGTGGGATAATCGTCCATCCAACCTTGAATCTCTCGATACACAAGATATTCGTAATGCTCTTATTGATGTGCTCACAAGCGGTTTCAAGGCTTCGGAAGCAAGAAGCTATATTGAGAATATTCGTATTGCTCAGGCTGAAAAACTTCTCGAAGAGCAGGAACTTGCTGCTGAGAATGCTGCATACGCTGAGCAACAGAAGGCTAAGGAGGAGGAAGAGAAGAAAAAGGCTGAGGAGGAGAATGAGAAGATAAATGAGCAGACAAATGAGAATATAAATGCTCCTGAACTTTCCCATGAACAACAAAAAGCTATGGAAGAGGGCGAGAAGTTAGGTTTCCCTGCTATTGACAAGGAAGGCGAACCTATCAATGAATATGTCATAGAACTTGCTAACTGGGCAAAGGAACAAGGCTTGGAGATAGACCCTACATCTAAGTCAAATAGCTACGCCGATTTGTTCTTGATGTGCAAAGATGGCTTTGGTGTTAGCACTCTTGTTCCTGATGAGGGCGAAAATATTAATCAGGTAGTTTATTTCCCTGACAACGTGCAAGACTTTGACCAACTTTGGAAACTGCAAGAGGAGTTCAATGCAGGACGTGACCTTAAACACTCTTCTAATATAGATAGCGAAATCACAGAAGGTGCAACGTTCTATGATGCCGATACTGCTAGAGAGTTCAAAGAGTTTGTTGACAAGAAGGTTGAGGAACAGAATAAGGTGTTCGGTGAGCAGAGACCTGAGGAAGACCTTCCTTTCTCTGCTAGAGACAATGGCACACAGCAGACAACATCAGAGCGTGCTGCTGACGTGGAGAAGAATAAGGTGGATGATATGAAGGTCGTGGACAATATCGTAGGGCAGAAGACTCGCAAGGCTTTCGAGAGACTGGCTAAGATGATGGGTGCTAACATTCAATGGCAGTACTCTGACAAGTTGGGCAACGGCTGGATTCAGGAGACCAAGGATGCTGATGGCAACGTGCATCGTACCATCTTCATCACTCTTGACTCTTCTATCACGGAAGGTGCTCAGTTTATCTTCGGTCACGAAATGACTCACCAAATCAAGAACCTGAACCCTGCTGCATACAATGAGTTGACTCAGCTTGTGCTTGATACCTATGGCTCTGATGCCTTCGATAAGGCGGTAGATGAGACCATGCAGAGATATTCTGATGCTGGATTCTCTGGACGTAATAGAGATTACTATGCTGAGGAGGTTGTTGCTGATGCGGTAGGCGAAATGATTCGTGACCTCAATCTCGCTCATACTATCGCCATGAAGATGTCTCATCCTCTGCTCGCTGCTATTCATGAGATATTGCAGAAGATTAAGTTGGCATTCTTTGGTACAGAGTATAGCGATGTGACCAAAAATATCATCCGCTCCATTGAACAAGCTTACGTGAAGACTGCCAAGGGTGAGGTAACAAACTCTGAGACTGGAGAAGATGTTTCATTCTCTCTCCGTCAAAAGCCTGAACCTAAGAAGAAGGGTATCGGCTACAAGGTGTTCGTATTGAAGGATGGCAAACTCTATCCACCAATGGTAGCGAACCCTGATGGTGCTGCTACTCCAGTTGGTGTATGGCTCGATGCTGATGCGGCTCCTATTGCAGGAGAAAGCAAGACTGGCAGACCTCAGGTTAAGCAGGGCGGCAAGGGAACACAAGGCGGTAGCGGTAAGTTAGCCTATAGACCCGGCTGGCATCTTGGTGTAGTGCCTTATGCTATCCAGTTCAACCGCAAGGATGCTGAGGGCAACAAGACTCTCTTCCCTAAGAACTTCGTCTTTGCTGAGGTGGAGTATGCTGCTGATGTAGATTATCAGGAGGAAGCTCGCAAAGAGGGTATCAATTCATCGGGCAAATATCAGCACTCTCTTGCTGGCTTGAAACATCTGCCTACTGATGGCTATTATATGTATCGTACCAACCCGAACCCTGAGACTGACCCTTGGGTGATTACTGGTGCGATGAAGGTGAACCGTATCTTGACCAGAGCAGAGCAAGCAGACTTGGTAAGCAAGGCTGGTCGTGAACCTCAGCAGATTCAGGAGGGCGATATTGTTACTGATGATGTTGTGAACAGCATCAATCAGGAGATAGCTGCTGCTCCTAAGTTCTCGCTGAAGGTGTATCATGGTAGCGGTGCTGACTTCACAGAGTTTGACTTCGACCACATGGGCGAGGGTGCTGGCTCACAAGCATTCGGTTGGGGGGGATATGTTACTTCATCAAAGAAGATTGGTAAAAGCTATGCTGAGGTAGGTCAGCAGAGTGCTGAAAGCAGACATGCATATTCAGAAGATACACCTATTGAAGCTGCTGTAGGTTCTATCTTAGGGCAGGATATGTACAACCATCAAGCAAAAACGTTTGAGCAGAAAAAGGCACAAGCTATTAAGAATGCAGAAAACTCTATTGTTAGCTTTAGTGATATGCTCAAAAACTCAAATGAACTTGACGAAAAGGGCAAGAAGTTCTTGCAGAAGAGTATAGAGAAAGATAAAAAGGAACTTGAAGTGCTTCGTACTTTGACTGAGGAGCAATATAAAGAGGAGTATATAAAACAAGGTCGTGCCAAGAATCTCTATGAGGTGGATATTCCTGAGGATAATGGCAGTAACTATATTGAGTTCTACGAAGATGCTACACCTGAGTTTAAAGAACAGATTAAGAATGTGTTGGCAAATGGACTCCCATCTGAGTTGAAGGAAATGCCTGAGTACAAAGTGGCTGAACAGAATTTCTATGAGGAGAACGGAACAGATGAATCGTTTGAGAAGTCTCTTATTGATGATGCTCTTTTTGAGTTGGAGCGTAGAAAAAGTAATGGCGATGCTTATAATGCGTTGTCTGTTGCTGTTGGCGATAAGTTGGCAAGTAAAATTCTTTCTTCGCTCGGATATACTGGTATCAAATATCCTGCTGGAACCATCATGGGTGGTGTTGAAGGAGACGAAACCAACTATGTTATCTTCAAGCCTGAGGATATGAGAATTACAGAGCATACCAAGTTCTCTCTCCGTTTGAAGTCTGCTATTGAAGAAACAGAAACCAATCCGTCTGACGCACAGAAGGAGAGTGGCAACTACAAGAAGGGACACATCAAGTTCGGTGGCTACAATTACACTATAGAGAATCCAAAGGGTTCAACTCGCTCAGGCAAGGATGCAAATGGCAAAGAGTGGAAAGTAACCATGCACGATACCTATGGCTATATCCGTGGTAAGTTTGGTAAGGATGGCGACCATCTGGATATGTTTATCAACGACAAGGCAGACCTTGATAATTGGAATGGTGATGTGTTTGTCGTTGACCAAGTGAATCCTGATGGCTCGTTTGACGAGCATAAGGTGATGTATGGCTATGACTCCATGAATGATGCAGAAAAAGCTTATCTCGCTAACTATAGCAAGGGATGGCAAGGTCTTGGCAATATTACTGGAGCAAGTAAGACTGAGTTCGATAAATGGCTTGATACGAGCAATCGTAAGCTAAAGCCATTTGCTGACTATGCAAAGGTAAAGTTCTCTCAGGTGCAGTCTGTTTCTGAACCTCGTTACTCGTTGAAGGATATAAAGCCAGTAGGTGTTGGTGCTTTTGGAAATATATACAATCAGTTCCGTGGTAATGCCAAGGCTGCAATCGAGTTCTTGAAGAAGGTTCGTGGTGGAGAAGCTGTTGGTGCTCTTCATCATAAGGATATTGGTGATATTGATTTGGTTTGGGGCAAAGAAGGAACTGGACATAGTGATGGCTATGGTCTTTCTAAACTTGTGAAGTATCATCCTGAGGTTCTTGATAATTTGCAGGAGATTCTGAATGATATGCGTGTAGTTTCAAGCAGTAAGAATCGTGTAAACTTGGAAAGTGAAACCCATAAGGCTGGTGTTCGTCTTACTTGGGATGGAGAAAGAAAGTCTTGGTTGCTGACTGCATTTAAAAAGGAAACTTCGGCAAGCGACAAGAGGACAGACACTGCCGCTACTTCGTTGGAAGGTGACACCGCTCTCTCCCAAACCGAAGGTTCTGCTGCAAAGATAGACAATTCTTCTGAAACTTCCAAGGAAAATGGAGAAAAAGTTGAGGTTGAGGGTACAAAATTCTCTTTGAAGGATGAAGAATACCTGAAAGCGGTGGAAGATGGCAATATGGAAAAGGCTCAGAAGATGGTGAATGAAGCTGCCGATGCTGCTGGCTATTCTACAGATTCCAGCTATCAAGGTACATCTGCCTTCAATGGTGCTGCACCTTGGGGTAATGGTTACTTCTTGACAAAGGACGAACGCAAGGAGGCTTGGGATAATGGCGAGTTTGAAGGTGAATCAACTCTTGGTGATTATATCAATGATGATATTGATGGCGGCAACTTGGAGGAGTTGACTAATGCTGCATCTTATCGTGCAGCTGACCCTATGCGTAAGGAGGCTATTGGTAACGTTCGTAATGCTATTCAGAAGAAAGCTAAGACTATTACAATGTATCGTAGTGTTCCTTCTGATGTGAAGGAAGGTTCTTTCCGAAATGGTGACTGGGTTACTCCAAGTCGTGCTTATGCTGTTGATAATGCAAAATTGCATGGATGGGGTGACGATTACAACATCATCGAACAAAAAGTTCCTGTTGATGATGTGTGGTTTGATGGAAACGATATTGCAGAATGGGGCTATGGTCGTGAGGAAGACTATATCAATGATACAGACTTCGCCTATAAGAACAGCAAGAACAACAAAAAGTTGCTTGATGCCGTTACCTATGATGATAATGGTAATGTGATTCCTTTGTCTCAGAGATTCAATGAGAAGAATAAGGATGTGCGTTTCTCTTTGAAGGACGAGAAGACTATGTTTGGTATGCACAATATCAGCATTGATAAGCTAAGAAAGGCTATCAAGCAGGGTGGTTTTGCGGCTCCTTCTATGGGTGTTGTTGACTCAAAGAACGGAATATATTCTGGCTATGGAGAGATTACCTTGATACCGAAGGCAGAGAAGATAGCCAAGAGGACAGGAAAGAACATCGGTACTTATGCTGCTGATGCGTGGACTCCTATCTATCCACCTGTAGAGAAAAAGTTTGGTGGGAATGGTAGTGATGTGGCTTACAATGACATCGAGTCTGTACCAAAGGAAATGCAACGTCTCACAAGAAATGCCATCAACAGCTTCATGGATGGTCGTGAAGCAAACGGATTGGCTTATCTTTACTTGCAAGAGAAAGGCAAGACACCAGAGTTGGTACATGTGGAAGGTAAATATCCTAAGAAGCTACATGACGAGGTGAAAAGTATCTTGGGAAAATTGGATGGTATTTATTCAACTACAGATGAACAGAAAGAAGAACTTCTTGACTTATTCATTCGTGAGGTGTATGATGGTAATCGGGAAGAATTTGACAATGACATCAAGAAATTCATTAGAAAAGACGAGGAGTTTATCAAGAAAAGACCAAACTCTAATATTGCCAAGAACAAACAACTTGATGTTGATTGGATGAAGGAACATGGCTATGACTATGGGGCTTTGTCTCGTTTCGTTGATGGCATACTGCGTGATGCGGAGACTTCTGGTAAGGTGGATGAGAATGCAACGATGAAAGCTGCACAACAATACATTCAGGACAATAGTATGAATGAAGACTTCAATTCATGGAAAGAAAAACTTAATGACCGCTATAATGTGGAGGAGGTTATCTTTGCTGGATATAAGCCAGATGGCAATCGTAAGTATCTGCCTAACACTGTGGAGAATGCCGTGAAGGTAATGAAACAAGATGGCAAGAATGCTTCCGTTGGTTCGGCTTCTTTCAGTCATTTCGTAGCATCCATATTGAAACCTATGGGGACTCTTGACCAAATCCGCAAGAAGAAGGGCAATTTGACTGGCAACTATGAAGATGTTGAGAAGTTTCAAGAAAAATGGCAACCAGTCTATGATGAGTTGGCTGATAAGATGCAACCTGATGCAGAACCATTTGAAAGCTATGGCATGGACAGATTGGAAGAAGTTGCCACACAGAAGAATCCAAATAAATATGCCAAGGAAGAGTATGGTGTGGACTTGACAGACGAGGACATCAACAAATTGAATGAACTTATTGAAGCTGTCAAGAATGATAAGCCTTCTATTTACTTTGAGACCAAGTTTATGCGTCCTTATGGTCTTGACGAGTTTGAGAAGGCTATTGTTCCAAACGATACTCCAAGCGATGTGGTAGATGCCTTGAAGATGGCTGGCATTGATGTGAGCAGTTATGAGCGTGGAAATGCTGAGGATAGACAGAAGGTTACTATGGATGCTATCAATAGTAGTGACAATATTCGTTTCTCTCTGAAATCTATGATGGCGAAACCTGAGGGATGGAAACAAGCCAACAAGAAGGCTATACATATTGCAGAAGCTATAGAGCGTGACCCTAAGTTCTCATTGAAGAACCTTGATGGAACTCTCATTAAGGCTGGAACCTACTTTAGCGGTGGCGGTCTTGTTGAGGAAGGCTTGAAGGGTATCATCGACCCGGTGGTGGCAGTGGAGTATGACGAGAAGATAAGCGGTGTATATCGCAATAACTTCGGGCAGCATATCGTTACTGCTGATGTTCGTGATGTTGACCCTAAGGAGTTAGTTAAGCAGATAGATGGTGAGGTAGAGTATTTCCACGCTTCTCCTGTCTGCAAGAACTATTCTCAGGCAAAGAGTAACCATGCTGAGGTGGAACTTGACAAGGAAACTGCTGCAAGTACTGCCGAGTTTATCAATGCCGTTAAGCCAAAGGTGGTGACTATTGAGAATGTGAAGGGCTATAAGGATTCGGATGCGATGAAGATTATCACGGATGCGCTTGATGCCAACGGCTATACTTGGGATGCAGATGTGTATAACGCTGCTGACTATGGCGGCTATACCAACCGAGAGAGATTGATTGTTCGTGCGGTTCGTGATGGCAAACTTCCTGCCAAGCCTAAGAAGATGGCACGCAAGAGCGGATGGTATGAAGCAGTGGCTGATATTATCCCGACCCTGACCGAGAAGAAGAATGGTGTGGCTCCTTGGATGGATATACGCTTGAAGGCTGATGGCATTGACTGGCGAAACATTGACAAGCCATTGTATGTGATGGGTAGTGCTTATGCTGATGGCAAGATTCCTCATGCCTTTGCTGACGAACTCCTGCCAACACTCAGAACCAAGAGTGGTGATGTGATTGTTATGCCTGATGGCAAGGTGTATCGTGCTATGGGCAGAGTGCTCGCAAGAGTATCAGGAGTGAGCGATGATTACAAGATGCCATTCTCCGAGAACCTGAGCCATACCATCATCGGCAACGGAATCCCTACCCAGTTGACGGAACATGTGATTGCTCCTCTGCTTACTGGCTCTGACCCTAAGTTTAGCATCCGTACCTATCATGGTACTGGTGCTAAGTTTGATAAGTTCGATTTCAGCCACATGGGTGAAGGCGAAGGTTCACAAGTATTTGGCTGGGGTGGCTATGTTACATCATCTAAGAAGATTGGAAAGAATTATGCTACTCTGATGGACAATGACCCTTCTAGGGCATATTATCGCATTCAACATTCCAATGGTATAAGGTTCGCCAAGAAATATCCTACTCTAGAATCATTCCTGCATGGTGATAAGCAAATAGCCATGAATGACAAGTTTACAGAGCAGGAAAAGATTGACTTCTACAATGAAATGAAGAAGTTGGCTGAGCCATACCATAATCTCTATGAGGTTGATATACCTGATGATAATGGTAGTAACTATCTGGATTGGGATAAGCCTTTGAGTAAAAAGCAGCAGGATGCCATTCGTGAAGGGTTGGAGCATCTTGGTGTAGATATTAAGAACTTAGAAAGCAAAGGTCAGTCTTTAGAGAGAACTGGCGAAAATGTTTACAATAGTACTCTGTATATTGGGTTAACTGGAACAGAGTATGATTTGCCTGAAAAAACTAAAGGAATAAGCAAGTTCTTATCTTCTGTTGGCTTTACTGGCATTAAGTATAAGGCTGGACGTAACTTCGGTGGTGCTAAAAAGGGTGATACTAACTATGTTATCTTCAAGTCTGAGGATATGAGAATCACCGAGCATACCAAGTTCTCCTTGCGCTATGACAAGTTTGAACACGACTTGAACCAGTGGAAGAAGGATAATAATCTGCCAAAGGATGCCCAGCGACCAACCATCCCACAACGCAACGCTGGCGAGAGTGCCGTTGACTTCCTGAGAAGAGTGGACGAGTACCGCAAACAGATGGCTCTTTGGAAGACCGCTCCAACTTACGAACAGCATCTTCTGAGTGATGATACTGCCCTTGGAGAGTTCAACCGAGAGTTGCAGCGTGGTTCTGTGCTCAAACGTATCGCCTTCCAAGATAGTATGCTGGCTATCCGCAAGGCTCAGGAAGCTATTATGAAGGAAGTGGGTGTTGACCGACTGAACATGGCTGAGGATGCCTATACTGCCGAGAACAGAAGTCATGGCAAGGGAAAGAATGAGTTTGAGGAGTACAACAATGAGTTCTTGCAGCCACTCAGAAAGGCTTATCATCAGATGAAGAAGGTGCTGGGTGATAGTTATGACAATGTCCGTATCTACATGATGGCTAAGCATGGTTTGGAGCGTGATGCTCAGATGGCTTTCAAGAAGTCTTTGGAAGCTGACTATGAGGACGTGGCTCAGAGAAGTGCTGCATACAAGGCTTACAAGGGAGACATGAACCGAATGGGCAATGATAGCGGATTTGAACTTGGCTACATAGACTTCACTACTTGGAGACAGAGAGATAATGCACTCAGAGTGAAATACTCTCCATCCTATATGAACTATCGTTATGATAAGATGGGTATCGCTTATGATTATTCAGGCTTATCGGCTCTCTTTGGTGGCTCGGACTTTGAGGAAGCTGCAAGCAAACTGGTAAGGGATATTGAGAGTAGTCATGTTGTTGAGGTGCAAGACCTCTGGAATGCTACGAATGCGGCTACCAAGAAGATTCTCCGTGATGGCTATAAGGCTGGCATGATGAGCAAAGATACTTATCAGTATGTGCGTGATATGTATAGCTATTATATTCCTCTCCGTGGCTGGGATGGCACTACTGCCGACCAAGTATGGGACTATATTGGTGGTGGCAAGGGTGCGTTCAATCAGACATTGAAAACGGCACATGGACGAACCTCTATTGCTGATGACCCTATCGCCTACATCGAGAATATGGCAGAAAGTGGAATCCTGCTGAACAACAAGAACTGGGTGAAGCAACACCTGATGCTCTTGGCTCAGAATCATCCAACTTCCCTGCTGACCCTGAGCAAGGCTTGGTACGTGAAGAGTGTGGATGATAATGGCAACGAAGAGTGGATTCCTGCTACACCTCAGATTACTTCTCAGATGGATAGCAATCAGGTGAAGGCTGCCATTGATGCTTTCGAGAAGAAGATGGAGAAGATGGCTCAGACTGGCGATGCTACCCAGAAGAGAGACGGACTGAACATTGCCTATCCTCAGACTCATAGCGAGGAGAGAGAACATGAGGTAAGAGTAATGAAGGATGGCGAGGAGTACGTTATCTATGTGAATGGCGACCCTCAGTTGGCTCAGGCGATGAATAATACCAGAGCACACCGAGTAAGAGAAATTCAGAGCGGCAAACTGGATAGGGCTGCTGCTTGGTTGGGAAGAAAGATGGCTGCTGCCTATACCAGTCTTTCACCTCTCTTCATCCCTTCCAACTACTTCCGAGACCTGACCATGACCCTTGCATCTACCGCTATTCGTGAGGATGGAAGATACAACTATCTGCTAAGAAAGAATCTGGCTACCTCTTGGAATCTCGGATTCATGCTGAAAGACTATCAGAACGGCAAGTTAAAAGAGAAGGTAAGTAACGGAAGCGCTACACCAAAGGAACAGATGTTCTATGACTTCATGATGAATGGTGGCGAGACTGGCTTTGTCTCTTCGCTTGACGTGGAAGACTTGAAGAAGAAATTCAAGAATGACTTGAAGGATTTGGATAGATGGAAGGCGAACCCAGTAAAGGTAGGGCACACCATCATGGATGGTATAGAGTTCCTGAATAGAATGATTGAGGATAGTAACCGATTCGCTATCTACATGACCTCTATTCAGTATGGACGTTCCATTGATGAGGCGGTGAATGATGCTAAGGACGTGACCCTGAACTTCAACCGCAAGGGTACTGGTGAATATGGCTGGCAGATGATTAGAAATCTCTATCTCTTCATCAATCCAGCGGTACAGAGTTTGCAGACATTGGGTGCGCTTGTCAAGCATCATCCTTTCAAGTTTACGGCTGTTACTGCATCTTGGTTGGCGAGTGGTGTACTCGTACCTATCGTTAACGCTGCCCTGATGAGTCTGTTGGGCGGTGATGATGATAAGGATAAGTACTGGCAGTTCACCAAGTGGGATAGACGAAACAACCTGATTTTTTGGATTCCTTTCACTCATGAGTATGTGAAGATTCCGCTTGCTCAGGAGTTCCGTGCTTTCTATGGAGTAGGCGATATGATTGCATCCAAGATGATGGGTGGCGAGTTGGCTGAGGAGAGTTGGAGTCAGTATGCAGAAGACTTGCTCGGTCAGGTAGTGGATATGCTTCCGCTCGACCCGACTGGATATGATGGCAATATTGCGGTCAGTCTGATGCCGAATGCTATTCGCCCAGTCTTTGAGTTGGCTTTCAATGTCGATTTCACTGGCAAGCCATTATTCAAGGAGACAGAGTATAACAAGTATGACCCTAACTTTACCAAGGCATACGTGGGCACTCCTGATTGGTTGGTACGTGCATCAAGGATGGTTAACTCAATCGGAAACGACTATCCTGATGTGCAGCAGAATAGTATTGATGCTTTCGGTGACCCAAGATACAATCTGAATAACCCTGCTGTGGTTGACCATGTATTGTCTTCTTATCTCGGTGGTGCTTACACCATGGGCAGTCAGGTGCTCGGTGTTCTTACCAAGTCACTCAACGACCCGAAGGAAATCAAGGTGGCTGATATTCCATTATTCAGCAAGTTCGTTAGCAATCCTGATGATAGACCGGTCACTAAGAAACAAGGTGATGAGTTCTGGAATATGAAGGAGAATCACGACCGTGCAGCCAATACCCTGAGTAAGTTGAAGAAACAAGCTAAGGTGGATGGCGATTACTCTATGCTGGAGCGGTTCTACGGCTCAGAGGAGTATAAGCAGTATAAGCAGGATGATGTGAAGGTGAAGAAGTATGAGGAAGACAAGAAGAAGGAACGTGCCGAGGAGAGTGGGGAGGAGTATAGACCTCACAAGTTGAATGCTGAGGATATATACAAGGCTCACGCTACTCCGAAGGATGATTTCGAGGACTTGAAGCTGAAACAACTCTACACTAAGTTGAACGGATTTAAGTCTGCCTACGACCTGTTGGTTGATACCGCTCCTAATCAGAGTGAGGGCTACTATAATACCAACAAGGCTGCCATTGATGCCATTGACGAGATTTCCCTTGATAAGCAGGAAATTTCCGAGTTGAAGAAAGGCTTCCTGGATGATGGCAAGGATGCCTACAACGCTGAGGACATGAAACAGATTCGTGAACTGAGAAAGAAGATTCTTTCCGTACTGGAGAAAGCTAACAAGGTGGTTGTGGCTAACCAGAAAGCGAAGGCTAAGAAAAAATAAATATGGCTATCCCCTGAAAGTATAAGGCTTTCGGGGGATATTTACTTTCATTCTGAAACTTTTTGCTTCTTTAATTTGAATAAAACTTTCAATCTGTTACTATTTGCGGAGTTTAATATTTAAAGTTTTACGTAAATCAATATATTTCATTTATTTTTATTATATTTGCCAAATATAAGAACATTCATAAATTCTATAATTTGAAAATTCTCAATCAAAAATAAACTAAAAAATGAAGGCTTATGAAGCAAGATGATGATGACCAACGTGTCGAAAAATTGATAGGAGAGATAATTAAACTCTTCCCTGAACGTAGTAAAATAAAAACAGATTTGCTCTACTTCAAGTATGCACCAATCTTGGTCATGCTTATCAGATGGTATGGTGTATTTCAATTCTATGACAACAAGATGGAGATTACCCTTTGGTATGAAGAGAACGAGGAACCCGTCTGGTTCTTCTATTTCATCACTTATATCCTTTACCCTATTTCCCTTTGGAAAGGGCAGGTGTTACACAGATTGTGTGTAGAATGGCGAATACCTATCTTGTATATTGCAGGAGTCAATGTGATACACATCATGTTCGGTTCTATTGTTGTCACAAACGATATGTATTATTGTGATATGTTCCTGATTACACTCATTTTAATTCTATATGCTTATGTCGCAATTAGTAAATTACAGAATCATAGAGGCAGGACTTCGTGCTCTTGCTGATAAGGCACATGAATCAGCAGTTGCCCAAGCGGAAGGAAAACCTATCCCTTGCGGTCTATCAGAGAATGATATGGAACTGGTAGCACTTCTTACTGCCATGATGAATGATACGCAAGCCAATAAGGGTTGGTGTGCCCACGAAATGGGTAAGTCTATCTCGTCATTCGAGAAGTATGTTCACGATGGCAAGATACCAGAAGGCATCCATGACCAGTTTGGGCATGAGAAAAAGTGGAATAAATCCCTTATCCGATTCTTTGCTAATAAGAAGGCTTTCTTCCGTAAGCAAGCAAAGAAGTACGGTATAACTATTTAGGAATAACTAAACTGATACATATAGGAGAAACTAAATAGCCTCTCCTATATTCTTATGACCTTTTCCGTAATCGCAAATCGCTGCTATTCAAACACTTAAACAACCTTTTACGAGTTTATCAATACCTATCCATATTATTCGTATCTTTGTGTCCGTAACGTTACAGAGTGAGTATCATTTTATGTTTAACAAAAGATTCAGGATAATATGGAAAGTAAAACGTATGTATTCGGAAATGAAGGCTCCACATCTAACAATGGGATGCTCGGTCTTCTTGCGCCTCTGCTCCAGAAGCAGGGTGTTGACCCAAATGTCCTTCTTGCCATGAAGGGTAACAATGGTTTCGGTGGTGAAGGTGGATGGTTTATCTGGGTAATTTTCCTCTTCCTTATGGGATTTGGAGGTAACGGCTGGGGAGGCTTCGGTAATAATGGTCGTGGTGGTCTCGCCAACGAGATTAACAATGACTATGGTCGTGGTCTCCTGATGGATGCCATCGGTGGCAACCGCAATGCACTCAGCAATTTGGCTACCCAGTTGAACTGCACCGAAGGTCAGATTCAGAGTGCTATTTCTGCCTTGACCTCTCAGGTTCAGAGTGTAGGTAATCAGGTTGGTATGAGCGGTATGCAGACTATCAATGCCTTGCAGCAGGGTAATATGCAGATTGCTCAACAGATTGCTAACTGCTGCTGCGAGAATCGCTTGGCTATCTGTCAACAGACTGGAACCTTGCAGAATGCCATCAACAATGTAGCTAATGGTCAGGAGCGTGGTTTCGCTAACGTAGCTTACGAGACTCAGAGACAGACTTGTGACTTGCACAACGCTATCAAGGATAGTACTCAGACTATCGTTGATGGTCAGAAGCAAGCCGAGATGCGTGAGATGCAGAACAAGATTGACTCTCTGCGTGAGGAGAACAGCACCTTCAAGTCTTCTGCAATGACCTCTCAGATTGTAGGTCAGGCGGTGGCTCCTATCAATGCGGTATTGGCTGGTTTGCAGAACGAGGTGGCTGGTATCAAGTGTAAGTTGCCTGAGACCGTGACTACTCCTTACAGTCCATTTACTGCGGTTCCTAACTGCGTGGCTTATCAGTATGGTTTGAACGCTGCTAACAATGCAGGGTTCTGGGGTTAATTGGAAAGGAGGCTGCTATGCTTTGGTTAAGACCATTTACATGGGTGAATCGTAACGGCTCGGCGGCTATCGCTTCTACTGGTGTAAAGGTGAATACTACCGATGTGGTGTTCACCTTCAAAAACCACGCTTTCGTGAATGCCAACTACAGGGGTACGATTTTCGTAAACCTGATGCAGGCTATTCCGACTGGAACGACTGGTACGCTGCCTATCCTTTTCGAAACCAACGGAGCGACACAAGCTGTGAGCAAGTTCAATGGCGCACCATTGACGGTTGCAGATGTGCCTGGTACTGGAGTAGTTCAACTCTGGTTTGAGAGAGACACTAACACCCTTCAACTTATGACGGGTATTGTTTAACAAGAATAGATATAGGAGATTACATTATGTTTCAAGGTTTAAGAACTAATTCCTTATTTTATGTTCTCGACAAGGGCGAAAACCCGAATTTGCGAATCGGTCAGGTGGTTTCGGTAAGCAATCCTCAGACGAAATACCCTACCTTTAACAACGGCTTTACTCCTCAGCCTATGGAGACTGTGGTTGATGTGAAGGTGAAGCTGGGTGACGAGGAAGTGGATTTCAAGCAACTGCCAGCAAACGGACAGATAGCCAACGACAAGAATCTTGTGGTTAGCGACAATAAGGATGCCATGAGTGCCGAGGTGGATGCCATGCTGAGACAATCCAAGGCGATACTGGAGAGCGTAGATTACAACAAGAGGGTAGTAGAATCTTGTGAGGGAATGCTACAGCAACTCAACCCTCAGATAGCCAAGGAGAAGGAACAGACCGAGAAAATCAACAAACTGGAAGGTAAGGTTTCGGGCATTGAGGGCAAGATTGACAAGATGATGGGATGGCTCCAGCAGACCATGAGCAAGTAATCTCCTACCTATCTATTCATTTTAATATCTTATGATTATGGTAATGATTGAGATTACAGAAGATAAGTTCGATGATTTGTATGACAACATCGAGTCTATGCTTGGTTTTGGCAGCAAGGCTATGTCTTGTCTGAAAAAGATGAAGCAGGAGCGTATGGGTGAACGTATGCCTGATTATCGTGACGATTGGAGAAGGGAGCGTGAGGAACGTGAAGAGCGTGAGAACAGACGTAGATTCAACAACGTGAACGATGATTGGAACTACCCGAACCGCTATGGTGAAAGAGGTGGTGGCGGCTACAATGGTGGCGGTCGCTAATGTTTAACTTGGGAGTTTTGGTAGTGACATTTATGTCGGAACCAGACTCCCTTTAATATTCAGCAATATGGGAAAATGCAGAATGCCGTTGGATATGTATGACATCAAGCCTGAGGCAATGGTTGCCTATCTCAGATACAATGGCTATCATTTCAGCAAGAAGATGTGCGAGTGGGCGGTAAGCCTGATGTACAAGTACGACCCTTCCTCCAAGCGTGATGTAAGTATCTCGTTTTGGGATAAGGAGAAGGTGGATGCCCTTCTGCTTGGTCAGGGAGTAGAGGTGAAGAATAAGATAGGCTACGACCATGTATATGTGGCGAATATGGCGAGGGCAGACTTCTACAAGTCTTCCATCAAGGATGAGGAGCAGTTGGCTCAGTTTATCAAGGATATGGTGGATGATGCCGACCAGAAGGATGGTTTCATCTTCAACAGATTCTATGCCGACTGCTGTCATAATGGTGTGCCTATCCCTTGGGAAGATGTGTTATGATGAGAAGAGAAATATATCTTCCGAAGTACGAATGGAGCATAGTATGTTTCATAGGTTATCAGCCGCCTGATGCCGATGAAATATGCCATGCTCTTTCTGATATTGGCTGCAACGGAAATCCGCTATCAGAGGCATACGAGCATTTAACTAAGCATAGTGCAGACAGAGGTCTTACCTATTCCAACCTATCAGAAAGAAGGAGTGTGCTTGCCATTGGAGAATGTGAATCTGATGGTAGCATCATCAATACAATAGGTCATGAGCTTCTTCATGTGGTAGCGCATATCTGTGAGCAGGATGGAATAGATATGCTGAGCGAAGAACCATGCTATATCATGGGGAGTCTGTGTGAGCAGTTCTTTGATGTTTCGAGGTTCAACGTTTAATATAATATAAAATTTTGTATTCTGGGTATCAACCTATTGATATTTTTGATACCTTTGTTGGCAAATTTTAAATTATTTAAACTATACGCTTATGAAAAAGTTAATCATGAAGGCTTCATTGGTTGCTGTTCTTGGTTTGAGTATGGCATCATGTAAAAGCTATTATTACCAAGTGTATGATGTGAGTTCAAACAACACTAAGATGCAAGACAACTCTCTTGTTTATGAGAACGAGGACTGCAAGGTGCTTTACAACTTATGGTCTAACAACGGAAAGCTAAGATTTGCCATCCTGAACAAGACCGACAAGGATATTTTTGTGAATATGGGGCAGAGCTTCTATGTAGTCAATGGTCAGGCTATTGATTACTACCAAGGAAGAACATACTCTAGCCAAAGTTTTGATGAGTTGACATTTGTCGGTTCTTCTGCCAATGGCAATGCCAGTGCAAAAGGATTTTGGGGCGATGGTATCTATTACGAGGATGCAAATGCTTTTGTCAGCGCAAAGGGAATCAAGACCGTAAGGGCTGTAGCTAATAGCGTAACGAGTAAAGAGAAAGAAATCATCTGCATTCCTGCCAAGTGCTACAAGGTGTTTAACTATTATCAGGTTAACCCAGAGTTAAAAAGAACTTGTGATAAATCAAAGGACTATCCAAACACAACTTATCAGGTAGAAACATATACTCAATCTTCTACCCCGATGAGTTTCAAGAATCGTATTGCTTACGGATTCACCAAGAATGAGGTTGCCGACAAGCATATAGACAATGACTTTTGGATAAGCGGCATCACTAACTATTCTCAAAAAGCAGCGACAGAGAACTATAAGGATAAGACTGAATGCTATGGTATCAAGTCTTCTGAGAAGGGCAAACGCTTCAAGATAGGCACACCTAGCAAGTTCTACAAGTTATATACTGATGATGGTGTTGGTGGATATGGTATATACTCCAAGTAATACCTTATACAAAAAGAGACGAGATAAGAGTCAACCTATCTCGTCTCTTTGTCTATTAAGTCAGCGACTTAGAGTTCTAACAAAATCAGTATAACCAAACTTAATATCCCCAATTGATATATTATAATATATACCTTCATCTAATGTTATGTTTTGAGTGTCATTATCAAGTTTGATAAAATAATCTATTTCATCATACATATATATAGTAGCTTCTTCTGTATAATCTAATTCTGTTGATAATTTTCTTTCCAATTTCACAGAACAATTGGCACAATCAGAAGATAGTTGTAATACATGTGTTGAATCGGCATCTCTAGTTATATTATTACATGTTATTACTTTTTCGTCATTATTACTTTTTATAGTAATTCTGTAATCAAATGATTTACTCATCCTTTCTAGTGACAAAGATGGATAAACATGCGCATAACTATAATGTATCAAACCAGCAGTTGAAGTAGCAAAAATAGAAGCTGTACACGCTTGTACATTTTTATCCATCATTTTAGGCATATATGACAAATTTGTGTTTATACTTTCATAACCATATCCTGCATAAAGATTATCATCAAAATACAATTTGGATTTTTCGTTCTTTTCTATTATCTGTATATTTCTTGTTGGCAAAAAATCACATAATACAGGTGATATATAGAGATGGAAATTTATCAATTTAACAATCGAATAAAACCCATAAAAACGACCAAATTTAGGAGTTGTTTTATATTCTAAATATTGTTTATTTTCATTGTAAATATCTATATTATCAATACGTAATGAAAAGTCATATTCACAAACCGTATTTTGAGAAAATCCACCGATTATGGTAACATTAGACCCAAATGATTGTATAGTACCCCATTCAACATGTATCATATTAGCTACAACTTTACTCCATATTGCAATAAACCCACCATTTGTCATGTTGTTTATTAGGCAACCGTCACATTTGAATAAAAGTATTGGGCGACTTATTTGTATATTTTCTAATATTAAATTGTCTCCTGATGCAAAATACATAACAGGCGCCAAATTAACCCCTCTTTTATCATCGACAAGAATGTTAGAAATTATTCTTTTATCTGCATAATCTTCTTCATGTGTTTTAAATTTCGAGTATATAAACCATTTTAATCTTCTTGCTTCGAACAACGACACATTTTCTATAACATAGTTTCCTTGATTTGCTTTTATGCAATTTATATCTCTTGTAGCATATTTAAAATTAAAAGACATATTAGAGAAGAATGTATAATACGGAGCATTCGTGTTATTTACATTAACATTAAAATCAAAAACATAATCAGCATTAAAAGTACTAGTTACAAGAATTTGCGGCATACCATTACCACAATCACCAACTAAAGAGAAACCTTTTCTAATTGTTATCATGTCAGATACAAAATACCTCCCATTGTCTATATGTAAGGTCATAACAGTATTATTTGTTACGCTTTGTGGAAACATTTCATATACCCTATCTATAATTGGCTTAAGGTCTAGCAAAATTTCATTACTATCTTGTATAAAATCACTAGGTCTAATAAAATCCGATACCCATAAGTCTTTAGTTATGCAACCATAAAATGTTAAATTCTCACATCTACCTAATCCATTATTACTTTTTAAAACCTTTCTGCCAGCTCCATATAACTTCATATTGTTGAGAGTTCCACCATTTAAGTAAAAACTATTATTAGTGGTATCAAATCCTAATCCTGCATTATTGTAGTCAAAGTCATATTTTACTTCAAATTCTGTATTTGAAGATGCTACATCTCCGTATGATAATTTGTTTATTCCATTTACAACATTTTTGCGAAGAATTTTATGTCCTTTACTAATGAATTTTGTTGTATTATATGGTATATCTGCAAATTTAAGCACGTTTACACCTAATCCATTATTTTTGCTTACTATATCCTCATCATCCGCTAGATTCGTAATTGTACCTCCACCACTAGTCTCTATAAGTTGTTTTGTACTTTCGGAAAGCATTTCTGGAGTAACTTTCTGAGAATTGAGATTAGTTATGGCAGACTGTTCATTTTCTTTTATATTGCTTAATGCCTCATTCTTAGCTTTCTCGATTTCTGGTAATTGTGTACTTACTTTATTATCTAAGTCGCTGAGTTTGTCTTCTACAGAAAACCAGTTTGCTGGGTCTGCTGACCATGCATTTGCATTTAAAGTATAGCGGTAGATGGTATTACCTGATTTGTAGGTGATAGTGAGGCCTACCTTCTGAAATGTGGTAGGAACAGAGTTGATGGCATCTTGGAGCGTAGCGTGAGTTACAGAACCTCCTTTTGAGCAGTCGTAGGTTAAGATGCCTAACTTTCCTACCTCGGCTGAAAGAAAGTCGGTTTCGCCACCAGTAATAGCATCATTGACTAAGGTCTTGTTGCTCGCATCGGCTACACCGCTGTTTCCCTGCATACCAACTTCACCTTTGTCACCCTTATCACCTTTGTCTCCTTTATCACCTTTGCTACCTTTACTACCATTGTAGAACTTAACTTGCTCGGACGTACCATCATGACGGGTTAGAGTGATAACATTCTCGCCACCATCCTCTGCACTTTGCTTGGTTTGTTTTAAGGAATCAAAAGAATTGTCGGTGCGAGTCTTCATTTCTTTATTGATGTCAGACTGCATCTTTCTTCTGTCCTTGTCGAAGATGTTGTCGGAATTAGCCAACTTACCATCTTTTCGACCTGAAACGATTGTTCCGTTATATCTTTGTTCTGACATATTTACATTATTTTATGTTATATAATCGTTATTATGGAATTGCCTGAAATCAATTCATCGGAATGATAATAGTATAGTTCTCCTATCTTACTCTGCTGCATTGTCAATGGCAAACCACCTTGAAGGAATGTGAGAGGAACAGATGATACTACCCAGATGATGTCTTCATTTTCGGTTGTACTGATGGTTATTGTCTGTCCAGAGAGAACACCTGAGAATTGTTGTAAGTATTCGACATTAACCTTGTTAGGGTCTGTGGTAGATAAAGCACCATAGTAAGAGAAAATGACATCTTCTTTTGTGTTCAGTTCTATCCAGTACTTCGCATTGTACATACCTCCCATTTCACCCTCTACGATGCCGAGAGGAATATGTGACTTTCCATTGCGCTCCACGATACGGAAAAGGCGGTGCTCGATACTACAGATGTCGTTCCCATTGTATTTGCCACGAATGGTAATGCCATATAGTCCTTCATCTAGAAATGGTGGAAACTTGACGCAAATGTCACTCGGCTCAACTTCACTATTATTTGTTCCGCTCTGAACAAAAGGCATTTTTTCTACACATTCTCCAAAGGCATCAGTAAGGTGTACTTCTAAATTACTGATGGCAGCTACGTCAATATCTTCCAACATCTGCTTATTCTTGCTGATGTAGGCTTTCTGAAGCTTGATGAAAAGGTTGAAGCTGTTGCCTTTAACAATCTTATAAATATCCATATACGTATATATTATTATATAATAGGCAAAGATAGGCAGAAATTTCTCTACCTATCTCTTATCTGTTAACTTCTAAATCAAGCCTTTCCATCTGAGGAACTTACGCTTGCGGCTTAGCTTGCCTTTCTTGCTCTTGCAGTTGGTATGATAGACACAATCTCTGAACAGGTCTCTAACCTTCATGTCGTTGTCAACCAGTTTTGTTCTCTTGAACGTCTCGAATAGTGAGCGGTTCATAATCATCAGGTTGCCCTTCTGTGTAGGAAGAACATAGAAAATTTCTCCATTGTTCTTCTTGGATGCGTAGTCTGCCTTAGCCGTAGCTTGGCGGTACATGATTTCGCACTTGATGCGCTTGAAAATCTTTGTTACTTTCATAATCGTAATTATTTAGTTTGAACTATATGATGGTTGCTGCCGAAACAGAAACCTTTCTTGTCATTACTCTTGTCTGATAATAAATCATCTTAGGCATTTCCATTTCATTGAAACAGATGTGGAGGCCGATGGCTCTGGTCATGAGCAAATCATCGTGCTTTCCGTCTGCCGCCTCATATACTGTTCCGTTCTTCTCGTATGTGAGATATTCATCTAAGCATCTATCGTCTCGCTCTACATAGAGTTGTTCACGGATAACCTGAACCAACACAGAGATAACCATTGGTTTGGTTGCCACGTTGGTATGGAATCCGTACTTCACTGGAACCTTATTCTTGATGTCTGATTCGCTCTGCTTGCGTGCGTAGAGATTGTCATATACGTCCTTGATTTGATTCAGGATAAACTCAGACTGGTCACCACCTTCCAAGATGTGTTCCTTGTCTTTCGTCTCCAAGGTGTTGGATTCGATAACCAGCAGAGCATCGTTGTAGTATTTGGCTATCTGAGCAGCCTTCCACGCCAGCAAGTCCATATCAACATGCCCATACCATTGGGCTACCACATACGGCTTGCCACCTTCCATCATCCAGTAGCGGTCGAAGACACATATAACAGACCAGTCGGCATACTTGCTACGTCCACCAATATCCACTACGACCAGATAGCGGTTGGTAACCTTGCAATCATCAAAGGTTTCAGGCTTGCTCCATATCCACAACTGACCCTGCATGTCTTCACAGAAGCGAACATTCTGCATACACTTCTTACCCTTATATCCGTCACCATAAACATCACCGATGAACTTAGGCACACGGCATCCCTTGCGGAACTTGTCAACCTTGTCTTCGGCAAACACCTTGGCTCCTGAATGCTTGAATGCCTCAATATCATCTGTAGGGTAGCCAGCAGCCATATCGGCATGGTCGGTGAACTTCTTGCGCTCGGCAATATACCAGTTGATGGCTTCAAGTGGAGCACCAAGATTCCATAGTTTCCAAAGATAGGTGCCTGGCTCTTCTCGGTCGGACATCGTGTTGGTATTATTGCGGTTCTCGTATAGCCATTTGGCAAACTCTACCTTCTGCTTCTTGCTTTCAAATTCAAGATGATACATATCGTATATCTCGTACCAAGGAACAAAGAATGGCTCAAACTGAGATTCTCCCTTGACTGCTGCAAGCCACTCCTTGTGGAAGAAGTTTCCAGTACCATTGGCGGTGGATTCATAGGCAATCATCGTGTATGGTCGGTACAAGATACCATTGGTAGCATTCTGTACTACCTCCTCAGGAGACTTTCCGTCTGTCTTTTTCCACAAACCCACCTCGGAAAGGTGAACCAAGTTGTAATCTTCACCATTGGCTGATAGCGGTCGTTCCATAGAACCCACCTTAATCTTGCAGAATCGCTGAGGAACCTTCTTGACGTTTCCCGATGTTCCGACACCAACAAACTTCGGCTCGTTCTCAGAGAATGCTTCTCCCATTTCGTAGAGGAACTTGGTAGGGAAGTTTTTCAGAGCTTCCTCGAACATTCCTCGGATGGTTTCTGCCGTGTCCTTGACCTGAGCCACGATGAGCGAGTTGAGACCCTTCTGCCACATGAGTTGCAGCCACAAGAAGTACATCTGAATAACCGTTGAACCTCCCCATTGTCTTGCTTTTAGCAGGATGAGACGGATAGGGCGATTCTTCTTTCTTCGCTCTTCCAGCCACCTGAGAAGTCTTCGCTGCGGTCTTCTGAGCACAAAGCGGAAGGGAAGACCTCCACCTTTTGGTTTGATATAGATAAACGTTGCAAAGAAGAAGAATGGGTCATGTTTCATTCTGATGCGAGTAAACTGCTCCACTAGTTGCTCCATTTCTTCCTCTATGTTGTATGGCTCGTCTATATCCTTGTGTAGTTCCTCAATTACCGCCTTGCAGCTACCGAACTCGATGAGCATCTTGACGAGCGGAATCTTCTTCATGGAAACTGGAAGCTGCTGTCTCTGTATCGGGAAATCAGGAAGGAAAAGTAGGAATCGCTTATCTCCACAACCTTCACCCTTGATAGGATTGAATGGTGTGTTGATTTCCTTTATTCGTTTCTCGTTCACTTGCAGGATGCCCAATACGTGTTTGTTGAGTGCATCAGTCAGTTTGGCGGTTACTTGTCTTGGCATAGCGGTGCGTTTAAATATCCCCACAATAGACCAAGTACATAGCAATAGATGTGGACTCCAACTGCCATGCAAGGGAAGAAGATTCCAACACAGATATATAGGAGAATAGTGAGATTGTATCTTACCTTATTCTCTACATAGGGAGCAATAAAGCCCATGTAAGCATAGATAAATCCGCTGAGACCGATGATTGGTACGGATGATGCAAAAGGATAGCTTACGGCTATGAGATAGAATGCTACCATGTGACCGATACCACAAGGGATTGCTCGGTAACATTGGTGAAACACATAGAGGTTGATGGCTACATGAAAGATGTTCTGATGAAAGAAAGGGTAGCTTAGTCGGTTCTGAATAGAGCAACCTTCATAGAGCCCCATGCCATCATATCCTATGAGCGTGATACATATTATTATAATGTACCCTGTATAAAGCGCAATCTTCTCTGACGAAGTTCGTAACATCTTCTCTTCTCCTCCTTCCTCACCCGATGAAGTATGACGTGCATGGATTTTGGAGTGAGATAGAAACTCGGTGCTTCCTGATTGCACACATGCCAAATGGCATCCATCTTGGTGAGAGAAGGATGCTCCTTGGAATAAATCTTGTATCTTCGGAAAATCTCCTGAAACATTGCTCTTTTCTGCGGATTCATGCTGCTGATGGATTTACCATTGAGCATATTGAGAATTACATTGTATGCTCGGTCAGAGGAAACCCAAAAACGTTTGCTTGGAGATTGCAAAAGTCTTCGCTCAATCTCCAAGATGCCTATATTGTCTCTTACTGATATAATCTTCTTGTAAGCCCTCAATATGTCAGCGTCACGTTCCTTTGTAAAGTCACATCGTGAGCCTTTATGTTTCATCTTATGAGGCAAAGATACAAAAATGTATTGAAATAACCAAATTAATCGGATATGATTAAGTATAGTTAACGGATAAGATTAATAATAAGTTGAAAAGCGTTACTTTTGGGCATTGATTTATAAATTTATACATATATATATGGACGAAAATACAAATACAGAGCAGAATGCTGGTGCTGCAAAACAGCAAGACACCAAGACCAAGAGAGACTTGGCTTTGGAGCGATTGAAGACCCGACACCCTGACACCGAGTATGCAGACGATGAGTCTATCTATGGAGCCATCAATGACGATTATGATGCCGACCAGAAGGCTTTGCAGGGATATAAGGATAACGAGAAGGCGATGGGCGATTGGCTGGGTAGTGACCCTGAGGCGGCTACCTTCCTTCAAGCGATGAAGGCTGGCAAGAGTCCTTACGCTGAGTTGATTCGTACACATGGCGAGGATGCTATTGACTACTATTCAGACCCTGACAATGCGGATGAGATTGCATCGGCTCAGTCGGAGTTCTTGCAGAATGCTGCAAACGGCAAGAAATTGCAGGAGGAGTATGACAAGAATATGCCTTCCAGCTATGAGGTCTTCGACAAATTGGAAGAGAAGTATGGCGAGGAAGCGGTGAACAATGCTATCGACCAATGTTTTCAGACAATGCGCAATGTGGTGACGGGCAAGTTTACAGAGGAAATGATTACTGCGTTCATTAAGGCAAAGAATCATGATACCGATGTGGCTGATGCTGCTCACGAAGGTGAGGTTCGTGGCAAGAATAGCAAGCACGTCAAGAACCTTGAACTGAGAAAGAAGGGCGATGGTACTGCCGACCTTGATTCTGCCAATGCAGAGACCAAGCCAACGGATAACCAGCCTGACCTTGGTGCGCTTGGTAGGGTATCACGTAGAGGTAACATCTGGGAGCGTGGGCACGAGAAAAGAACACGTATTCGATAATGTGATAAGGTAAAAAGATAATTTATATGTTTAATTAATATTCAGAATAACAATGAAGAAAAGTACATTTAATCGGCTGCTTTCCATTTTTCTGATGGTTATGGCGGTTATTTTTGGTGTGAATGGTCAGGTCGTTATGGCTGAGGTGGCTCTGCCTGATGGCGGTACGTCCGAAAGTGGTCATGCTGCTGAGGCTGGCGGTGCTGCTGCTGCTAATGAATCAGGCAATGGTGGTGCGGCTCGTCAGGATGAAGGTATTGCAACCGAAGGCAAAGGTCGTGAACACTTCAATGAGAAAGGCACGGAGTTCTATGAGAATGACATCAACGACAAGATTACTAAGATTCGTCCGATGGCTACTCCTGTTGACCAGATTTCACGCTATGCGACAACCAAGTCTGCAAGTTCGTTTGTGGTAGAATACTGGAGTATCGGCACTCGTCCTATCAAGACAACTGTCAAGGAGGACACCGTGAAGAGTACTGGTACATCTATGGTGTTGAAGGTGGAAGACCCTGAAATGTTCACACTGGATGATACTATCCGAGTGGTAGATGTGAAGGCAATTACCAACTATAAGGGTGTTGCTTATTCAACTATTAAAGATGCTCCTACTCCTGATTTGGAACTTTGTGTTTGCGGCAAGGATAATGAGGGTTATCCTATTGTGTTTGCAGTAAATGGTGAATTGGTTAACAAGCAGGCTATCGGCATTCCAGCCTTGAAGAAGGGTCAGGTGCTTATCCGTATGGCGAAGAGTTGCGGCGAGTTGGATGTTCAGACTGGTCGTTTCAACAACCTTCCTGATTCTGAGACTCAGTTCTGTCAGAACTTTATGATTCAGATTGAGGAGAGTACCTTCAACAAGATTGCTGCTAAGCGAGTAGATTGGGACTTCTCAGACATAGAAGAGGATAGCATTTACGATATGCGCCTTGCAATGGAGGGCACTTACCTCTTCGGTGATATGGCTTGTATTAAGCATACTACCAAGAACAACTCTGCCCAGTGGTTCACTAAGGGTATCTGGTGGATGGCTGGTAAGGATATTGAAGTTGGTCATGTTGCAACTACTGATGATATGAAGAAGGGTTACAACAAGAATGAGCGAGTTATCACAGATTTGGAGTTGGTTGACATTTCCAAGGACTTGTTCGTTGGCACTGGCATCGGCAACAAGCGCAAGGTGATTATCGCTGGTTCTGACTTCGTGAGTGCATTCAGCAAGATTGATTCTGACAAGTTCCGCTTGAAGGACACCGTAGAGGTTTGGAACTTGAAGTTCAAGAGTTGGGAGACCGACTTTGGTGAGGTTCTGATGATTCACTCTGAGTTGTTTGACATCTTCGGTATGAGCGACTGTGGCTTTGCTCTTGACCCAGAGTTCTTGGTTAAGCGAGTACACTTGTCTTGGACTCGTAACGTGCTCGACTTGAAGAAGGCTGGTATTCGCAACACCGATGCGGTAGTTATTCAGGAGGTTGCTTGTCTGTACTTGAAGTACCCTAAGGCACACGCTCGTATGCGCCTTGCTGCGGTTCCTGCTACAGAGGGTACATCTGAGACTGGAGAAAACAAGGCTGCTGCCTAAAAACAAGTAGTATTGCAAATTTATTCATTAAATAGTGAGGGGTGTGGGCACTTGCCCCATCCCTTTTTTTAGTAACACATATATAATAAGGTATAGTCATGTTTAATAAATATCAAGCTGGTACAGATTTAGCATTTAGTGTCATGGTAGGTGATGAGAGAATGCGCATTGTCTTTGAGGGTAAAACGATGGGTAGTAGTATCTATATGACAAGAGACCCAAAGGTACAGAAAGCTATCGAGTCTCATTATTGGTTCAACGACAAGTTCTTCTTGGCTGAGTCTATTGACGAGAAGAAGGAAGCTGCTGAGGCAAAGAAGAAGGCTGCTGCCAAGGCAAAGAAGAAAGTGGCTGACGAGAAGAAGACACACGTAGTGACAGACGTTGAGGATGCCAAGGACTATCTGGCTGAGACCTATGGTGTGAGCCGTTCCAAGATGAAGACCAAGGAAGACATCTTGGCTATTGCTAAGGAAAAGGGTGTTGAATTAGAAGGCTTAGAGTAATGAGTACGTATGCTGTATCTGAACTGGTGAAAGAAGTGAAGGTACTCTTGGACAGAAACCAAGAGTCTGCTGGCTTGCTGACTCCTACCGATTCTGATACCTTGTCGCAAGGCGAGTTGATTCAGAGTAAGATAGTAGATGCAGCAAGAATCATATTGAAGGATGCTCCTGCCAGTATGCTGGATGGTAAGACTTTCGATGGATTGAATACTGCTTGGGCTGAAACAAATGGTGCTTATGTGGGAACCGTCTATCTGCCTTCCGACATGATTAGACTCCTTGACGTGAAGGCGAGTGACTGGAACCGCTCGGCAGAGATAATCACAGAAGAGGATGATGCCTACAAGATTCAGAGCAGCAGATTCGGAGTAAGGGGAAATCCTGAACGACCTATCGCTGCGCTCATTCATAATAGCGGTAATCGGTACTTGGAACTTTTCACAAGCAAGAGTAATACGGCTACCGTATCGCTTACCTATGTGGGTATGCCTTTAATAAGTGAAGGTAATATTGATTTGCCTGAAACATTGAAGGATTCCATCCTGTATATGGCTGGCTATCTTACTTGCATCAGTCTTGGCGATACCGATACCGCAAGCGGATTGCTTGGAGTGGCTCGAAAACTGGCGCATATTGTTGAACCTACAGAAACATCATAAACTATGGCAAAGAAGAAAGAAGAAACAAAACTGCTATCGTTGAGCAAGGTGCTTGATAAGGAAGAACTGGATAGCGTGAAGGCATCCAAGAACCGATTTGACAAGCCATACGAGCGTGCTTTCTCTATCTTGCTGGAGGCTCAGCGATACTACAACAATATGGATAACTTCCGTAAGCGAAGACTGAGAAACAAGCGATACTGCTATGGAGACCAGTGGGGAGATACCATTGAGTTCAAAAGCAAGTGTGGCTTCAAAAAACGTATCAAGGAGGAAGATTATATCCGTGAGCAGGGTAGCGAGCCATTGAAGAATAACCTTATCCGTAGATTGGTGAAGAATGTGCTGGGTGTATATCGCTCACAGAGCAAGGAACCTACGTGCAATGCAAGAGATAAGGATGAGAAACGATATGGCGAGACCATGAGCGTGGTGCTGCAATGTAACCGACAACTGAACCGAGAGGCGGAACTGGATGCCCGAACTATGGAAGAGTTCCTGATAAGCGGTGCTGCTATCTATAAGAAAAAATATGGATGGCGAAGAGGTAGGTTGGATTGCTGGACGGACTACGTGAACCCGAACAATTTCTTCATAGACAACAATATGAGGGATTTCCGTGGTTGGGACGTGAGTTGTTTGGGTGAGGTGCATGACATTACCATCGGCAATGTACTGAGAGAGTTTGCCAAGTCTCCTGATGAGGCTCGTAAGTTGAAGGAGATATACCGGTTGGCGGCTAACCGTGATTTCGTGATTGCAGACTGCACCCAGCGATTCGGTGAGTTCGACCCTAAGACCATCGACTTTATGAATCCTGCCAACCCTTCGCTCTGCCGAGTGATTGAGGTTTGGCGCAAGGAGAGTAAACCGAGATACCGATGCCACGACTACAACAATGGCGATGATTTCAAGATAGACATTGAAGATAAGGCAGATATTGTAGGTGCCGAGAATGCGGACAGAAGACAGAGAGGACTGGCTGCTGGTATGCAGGAGGAGGATATTCCTCTGATTGAATCTGAGTGGTTCATGGACGATTACTGGCATTTCTATTATCTTTCTCCTTTCGGTGATATTCTGAGAGAGGGCGAGACTCCTTATGCTCATGGTGAGCATCCATACTGCTTTAAGTTCTATCCGTTTATTGATGGCGAGATTCACAGCTTCGTGGAAGATGTGATTGACCAGCAGAGATACGTGAACCGACTTATCACGATGTATGACTTCATTATGAGGGCGAGTGCCAAGGGTGTGCTGCTCTGTCCTGATGATTGTCTGCCTGACGATATGACTTGGGATGATATTAGTGATGAGTGGAGTAGATTCAATGGAATTGTAAGGTTCAAACCAAGTAAGAGTGGTCAACTTCCTCAGCAAGTAGCGAATAACTCTACGAACATCGGTATCGGTGATTTGCTCAGCTATCAGTTGAAGTTCTTCGAGGATATATCGGGAGTGAATGGTGCGCTGCAAGGTAAACCAGGAGTATCGGGTACGAGCGGCTCGCTCTATGCCCAGCAGACACAGAATGCTACCATGTCGCTGCTTGATATTTTGGAGAGTTTCAGTCAGTTCATTATTGATGGTGCATACAAGACCGTGAAGAATATGCAGCAGTACTATGACGTGGCTCGTAACTTCAATATCGTGGGTAGGGCAGGACAGATTGTGCACTATGACCCTAAGAAGATACGAGACGTTGAGTTTGACATCAATATCACGGAAAGTACGGCTACTCCTGTTTATCGACAGATGGCAAATGAGTTCCTTATGACCTTGTGGCAGAATCAGGCTATCACGCTGGAGCAGTTGCTGCAAGTAGGAGATTTCCCATTTGGAGAGGAGTTGCTGCAATCGGTTGCATCCAACCAGCAAGCCATTCAGAATGGTGAGACTCCACAAGGATTCTCTCCTCAGTTGCAAGCACAAGTGGCTCAGGCATCACAGAGCAATCCAAAGGCTCAGGCGATGTTGCAGCAGATGATGAGTGGTCAGGGAGTGAGTCCTGACGGACAGACCCCACCGCTTGCTGCTTAATTTAGTTATTAATTTAATAGATAATAGTATGATTGCAGATAAACCAAGCGACAAGGAATGGTATGGCAACGGAAAACCCGATACCAGCCAAGGTAGCAATTCCAATAATGGTATAGCTACGGAGACTAAAGGTAGGGAAGATAAGCCCGAACTTTACGAGAATGATGTACTCGGCAGGGTGTCAAAACGCAAGAAAAACGACATCTGGGCGAGAGGAAAAGAGAAGCGAACCAAATATAAGGACGAATAAAGAAAGGAGGTGTTTTTATCATAACTGTATTTGTCTGATACTCAGATGGCTACAGGAATATTTGCGAGTTTATGGTGCTGCGTTGAAGATATTCTTATCTTTGCAGCATCATAAACTTTTAAATTTTATAGGTATGAATTTTGTCGAGTTTGTTGAAAAGTATCAGCAGGATATGACTCCTGAACAGATGTTGAATATAGCTAAAGCTATTGGTAAGTATCTCTCATGCAAATTGAGCGATGTAGAGGTGCATCATCTTTGTGCGATGGTGCATGGTGTGTTGAGCGAAGAGCATTTTGACAAGTACTTTGCTGATGATGCTATCAGTAAGATGTGGTATGAGGATGCTGATGGAACCAAGCACATGGCTCCTTTCTTCACGGACGAAGAGATAAAGGAGATTTTCGACAAACATAAGGATGATATTTCAGACTATACCATCTATGATTTGGCGGTAACTATGAATTTACTGAGGAGCGACCATCATGTTCTGCTGGAGCGATATAGTGAGGATGCAGAGGAGTTGAAGGAAATGGTAGTGTTGATGGCGATAGAATATCTTCAAGACCCAGACTGTTTGCATCCAACGAGCAAGATATGGCATAACATTAACGGATAAGATGATGAATTGAAAGGCATAGCTTATCTTTGCGTATTATTAATATTTAAAAAAAGATAAGTTATGTCTCCAAATGTACGTGAAGGATTGCAATATGGTGCAGCTATAGGAATGCTTTTGAGCGGTGTTGTCCTCACATTCCTATCATTCTTTCTTAATAATTATGTAGTGTCGGATGGTGTACTTTGGTACGTCAGCCAGACTTTGGTTTACTCTGGGGCGATATTCGGAGTAAACGTTTATTTCAAAACCAAGTTGGGCAACTTTGAAGCCAGAGTTAAAGACGAACTTGCGAGTATGATGAAACAAGTAAAGGAGGGTAAGTAATGAAGGTAACAAGAGAACAGATTTTGGCTATTATGCCGAATGCCAAGGATAAGGTGGATGATTTTCTGCCTTACATTAATGGTTATGCTGAGGTGTATCATATTGATACTCCTATACGTATGGCTCACTTCTTGGCTCAGATTGCTCATGAGAGTGGCGAACTGAGATATACCAAGGAACTCGGCAACAAGAACTACTTCCGTAAGTATGATGTTGGTAGGTTGAAGAATATGCTCGGAAACCTGAAAGATGGTGACGGGTATAAGTATCGTGGTAGGGGATTGATACAGATTACAGGCAGGGCGAACTATCAGGCTTATCAGAATAGCAAGCACTGTACTGGTGACATCATGGAGCATCCTGAATTACTGGAGAAGCCTTTGGGTGCAACCAAGAGTGCGATGTGGTGGTGGTGGAAGCACGACCTGAACGAACTGGCTGATAGTGATTGTTTCGTGGCTATTACCAAGACCATCAATGGTGGAACTAATGGCTTGGAATCAAGGCGAAAGTTCCTGACAAGAGCAAAGAAGGTTTTCAATGTTTAGCCTATGAAAACAAAGTGGTATGATACTTATTTTTGGCAAGTAGCACTCTACGTGATTGGTATTTTGCTGGTGGCATTTCTTCTGTCGGGATGCAAGTCTTCGTTCCACGCAATGAAGCCAGAAGTCTCACACTATGAAAGTGCATATAAAAAGTGTTTGAGAGAAGAATGAGGAAAGTTTACTGGTTATCAGTTACTTTCCTCATTTTGGTTAAAAGTGGCGAGGACAGACGAAGACGGGAA
>OIWS01000640.1_pt1 | contig 42528 bp, 29 predicted proteins | sample 1587611 | NCBI WGS metagenome assembly OIWS01 (sample SAMEA3888919, study PRJEB22519) | human gut metagenome | biome: human gut; feature: human-associated habitat; material: faeces | place: Denmark | collected 2010 | reverse complement strand
AAAAAGGAATTGAGTCTTGCTCGTGTAATTAATAACTTGTGCTGGCCATTGAGCAACACCATCTTTATCATAATAGAAGGAACTGGCATAAATTTTTTCAAATTCATTAGCGACTTTTGTACCTTCTATCATTTCTTTAAGACCTGATGAAATGATATAATGCTCTACAATAACTCCTCTTTCCATGCCATAGTCTCTAATGCGCTTAAACCAAGTCTCAACACCGGGGAATAATTGTACTTTCGCCCCATAATCCATTAATGCCTTTTTATTAAATATGACTTTTCCATGCGCTTTCTGAATCATGGTAAACATGTAAGCCAAATTTTGATCCATGTCATTCTCTTCAGCTAACCCATTGGACTCTTTCCAAAAAGATTCGACTTCATCCCCAACAGATTGTATATACCCTTGCGCTTGCATGTCATCTGGTGATAATGTCTTATCAAAGTCATAACATATTGCAACAACTGGTTTACTTTCCTTTGTTTTTCTAATAAATTTTTTACTCATATGCTATAATAAAAAAATGAGACACAATTACTATTAATTATGCCTCATTTATGATTTATCTATTCAGTAATTTCTTACTTTACGACTTTGAATTACTTATTATTTGACTTCCTCGAAAATAAACCATACTGATAATCAGTAGTTTATATCATGTTGGTACAAATATGAATTATCTAAAGCATAGAAATACAAGATAATACAGCTATTTTGTTTCTTGATTGGATGTGTAATTTCCTTCCTTTGCAGAAGCCTCCTCATTCTCTTTATATTCTCTGAGCTCCTGCTCCACCATGTCAAGGCGTTTTTTCAGATCTTCTACAGAAGGAAGTTTGTCTTTTATTTTAATTCCTTCATAAGTAGCCACCCCCATAGGATTTCGTATGCTGTCAAAAGCCCACTCAACCTTTGTTTGGTCTTTTGACTTACAGAGAAGAAGCCCAATAGTAGGATTGTCTTCTGGTTGACGAAGAAGTTTGTTGCATGCTGTCACATAGAAATTCAACTTGCCAGCAAACTCAGGTTTAAAATCAACAACCTTTAATTCAATAACCACATAGCAACGAAGCCGAATATGGTAAAATAGCAAGTCTGGGAAATAGCCCTCGTTGCCAACGACAAATTCAGGCTGTCTTCCGACATAAGTGAACCCACTTCCAAGTTCAAGCAGGAATCGTGTAATATCTTTTGCAATGGCTGATTCCAAATCATGCTCGTCGTATCCCCTCTCTAATGTAACGAAATCGAGGCGATATGGATCCTTCAACACATTCATAGCCAACAGACTTTGGTTTGTTGATAGCTGTGATGAAAAGTTGGTTAAAGCATTCCCATACTTGGAAAAGTCATCCTTATCTATAACATCTTCCAATTCTCGTTTGCTAAGTCCCTCATCAATAACACGCGCCATATAATAGAATGCTTCTTTGATGGATCTGCATTTAGAAATCAGCATTAAATGGTGCTTCCATGGCACAATTCCAAACACAGGCAGCATTCCTCCTTCTGCTAAGATGGCGGAAATTTTGTCTGTCGAAACAATTTCTGCACCTAGTTGGTGCAATTTTATAGGATTCTGATTTTCAGCCTCTTGTAATTTTGCACCTACCTGGTGCAAAATTTCCTTATGCTCTTCATCAGCCATATAAAACTCATACCACTCCTTCATGTAGTAGAGGTTTCTCACTGAGAATCCTTTCACGTCAGGGTAAGCTGCTTTAAGGTCAAGGCACAGTTGGTTTACGGTGCCAGAACCCCATCTCGACTCCGCCCTTTTCTGTACGATGTCACGTCCTAAAAGCCAGTTGAATTCCAAAGCTCCATAATTGCTTTGCATCACTACACGATTGCGGATAGCTTGATAGCGACTCTTTATCTCTTTCAGCCATTCCACATAATCGTTGTCACCATGAAAATTTTTGGAGGTGACGAAATATGGTTTGTTGTTATCTGCCATATCGTTTCTTTATTATGCCTTATTTTATTTGGAAGTCAGAAATACTATCATTCCCAAAATAACAAAAAGAGTAATATTTACGATTAAACTATACTTCAATTTATTCTCAACATTGTTTAAAGAATTTTTGAAGGTTTCTGTTGAATTGGAAAGTTCATGTATTGCAGAATTTGCCGAATCAACAATTACCTTTCGATCTTGATCGAAAGCTGTAGCTTTCTGATTGTAATCTGTTCCTATAGCTGTAACAAGTTCTTTGACTTTTGTTGTCAATTTGCCGAGTTGAGTTACATATTCGGATGTTGAATTGTGTAATCCATCATACGAATTTATAGTCCTTTCTACTTGCTTTCGAGCTGAGTCTATATTTTTAAGACCTTGCTCCAACTCCTTCAGGGAGTCATTGATTCTTTGGTCAATCATTTTTCTGTATATTTATTTTTGATATTACTAAATGCTTTTACATGTTCTTCCAATTGGATTGCCAACTGGATTTTGTTTATGTATTCTTCATCTTTTAGAGCAGCATGCTTGATAAGAAGTTGCGTAAATTCATCTATCAGGGCTGACTTACCTTCATCCATATACTGTTCATACACAGCTTTATAATCATTGTAGAGTTCATCTTCCAGCATTTCGTTTGCCTCTTGTTCAAGATATAGGATGCAGAATACATTGAGAAGGTTTAATACCGGATTCATTTCCGCAATGGCACGACGTATCAATCGGACAGCACCTTGAAGATGCTTTATGTTGTCCATTTGCGAGTCATTGTTTACTATCTCTGCATCTACAACCCTCATATATTTTCTGACAAGATCAAACCTTGTAATGTCACCTTCAGTTCCATCTGTAGAGCCACCACGATTTCAGTGTAGGTGGAGGAGATGGTTTGGGGCTTGTGATAGTTTGCAAAGCATCGCCACATATCTTCAAAATCGCATGTGCTTTTTCGATTGTTTGGACGCACTAACTTGTGTGCCTTGCGACATCATCAGCATGGCCCCCTTTGTCTCCTTTGACAGCGTGTATATCGGTTGGGTAGTACCGGTACCAACCAACCGATATGAGCGGTACCATTTGAGCGATATCTCATTTACTCAAATGGCCAAAAGCAAACACCCAATATACTAGCATAGCGAATACACTTACGGCAGTGAATTTGTATTCATCACAGAGAAGTCCCAAAAGTGAAGCCAAGCGATTCTGCCTTACTCTTTAAGGCTATTGCATTTTCTGCTTGATTTACTTTTTTAATCAATCGTCCATTCTCCTTTCGTTTTATATAGCCCGAAATGTTCCTTTTCTCTATCAGAGATAGGCGATTCTCTGTTTTTGCCCAATCGAGCATCGCTTGCCATAAGTCAGCAGAGATAGCATTTGCTTGGGCTATAATGTTTTCCTCTTCTTCATTATAGCCTTCTTCATTATTATCTTCTGGAGTGGTAAGAGAAACTGGAATAGAAGTGTTGTCAATCCAATCCTTCAATTCTTCCCAGCATTTAGCATTCTTTGTAAATGATCGAGAGTTGTCTCTTTCAAGAAAATTATCTACGGTTTTGACTACACGTTCAATAACGTTCTCTAATTGAGATTGTACTTTCTGATTCTTCCAAATATATACAAGGTTAAGATTCTTTTCAGTAAGATAAGATATTGCAGACATGGTGTAAGCTGTAGTTCTTGACTTGAAGCCTTTTTGACCACACAACTTGTCTACACACTTGTCTATGGTCTTATAGAGAATACTTAATGCAACGACATTATGCCAATATGAGGCATCAATGTTTGTTCCTTCTTTCAAGGTCCTCATGTAAGAAGCAAAACACTTCTCTCTGCTGTTACAAGCGGTATGAGGTTTCATATTCCAAATAGCCATCAGTCTGGCCACATCTATTTTAGTCAACATTTGATCTTTGGGGAATTCTTCCTTGAAGCTATCCTTGTCGTATTTTCCCAAACTGGCTAATGTGTCAGCATAAATACCCCGCATACGCTCGAAGAACCATTTCTTATTAGTGATGGGAGAGATTTCTTCTTTGCTTATCTTTTCCATATCAATCAAGTATTTGTCTCCTGATTCAAAGTCTGACTGCTTGATACCTGTTTGGCTATTAGCACATGTAGAAATGTCTTTTACTATTTCAGAATAATTCTCCTTGTTTTTTACCACGCTGACTTTCATCTGTACAAACACCTTGCTTAGATCACAACCTTGTGCGCTTGCTATGGATGCCGTTGTTTGACCACCATTAACAATTTGCCAATCTGTCAACTTAGTAAGATACAAAGTACGTCCTAAGGGTTTTAATTCCACGTCGCTTGCTGTGGTAGAAATACCATTGTTGTAAGAGAAGAACATTTCAGGTTTGTTCTTTATTGTTGCCATTATACGTTTGTTAACCTTGCTCTTATTGCGCAAGAATGCTCTTACGTTCTTTTCAAGAAGCATTGTGCGGTATTGGTTGTATATCTTGGCAAGTACATCGCCAGAAATGATGGCTAAGTAAGTGTCTACGTATGGATTATCGTCATCAACCTTTAAGCATTGTACTTTAGGTGCTATGAGTTCGTTATTTTTTGAATTCTTGTTTGGCATAAAGTAATTCTTGTCATTCTCAAAATCAATAACGATTTTATCGTTACCCTTTTTGATTTGGTCTTGACGATAAATGCGTGCAATATCCCAGATGTTACATTCATATACAACTTCAGTCTCGTCTTTATCAGAAACTATAAATTCAGGTGGGGATGAAACAAAACCATCTGTTAAGATATAGAAGCGAATCACATTGACTTTTCCTTTTGATTCACGAACGATGTTGATAGCGTCTTGTACATCGCTCGCAAAGTCCTTTTCGTTACCTTTAAATGGAGATTTCAGTTTTAAACATTGATCATAAAACTCTTTGAGAGAGTTTATTCCACTTTGAACTCTGGAATCAACTCTGGATGCTAAAGAGAACACATGAATGAATAAGAACAAGTCAAGAGATTCCGCTTCGTCATTATAATCATAAGCGGATAGTTTGGCTTTCCCCTCTGAAAATATACATATTTCAGGGGCACTTACCTCGCCACACTCTTCCATGCAATCCAAATAATATCTGATAAGCTCAGTATTGATGTCTGTATCATTGTTATCTGCCCATTCCTGCACTGAGGTCGCAACATATTGTGCGAAATCCTTGATATTCATATCATTTGTGTTCATATTGCTAGTCGTTTGTTGAGGTTACACTTTCTGTTTTATCAATTATATACCTTCTTTAACCAGTTGACGGAATTAATTTAAGTTGATAAATATGAGTAAGAAGTCGTACATGTCGCTGGTTTTTAGTAACTTAGTGGTGATCAAAACATTACGTTCAAACCATCGTATGTACAACCTTTATACAAAATAAGTCAAAATACTTGAGATATGCAAACAATTCTCTGAAAATCACGTCAATGAATCGGGTAATGTTCCACGTCGTGGTCCTGTTCCCAAGTTTTTGACCTCCATTATATGAAGGATGTCAAACATACTTATCACAACTGTAGCATCTATGGTGACAAAGGGTATATTGGAGCTGACGTACAGCTTGACTTGTTCGAAACCGCACACATAAGACTGGAGTGTCCGTATCGGCTCAACCAAAAGGATTGGAAACCGACATACATTCCGTTTGCAAAGGCAAGAAAGAGGTATGCACTAAATTAATTCCGCCAACAGGTTTTATCAACATTTGTATTTTCCGTCAAAGTTAACACAAATTTATAATATACGGACAAGGTTAGCTACAAAGTTAATCACAAACTGCCACAAAAGTTAGTTATAAAACCCCACAATTCATAGTACTCAACATCCACAAACATTCGTTTTTACTTGCATATCCAACTGAATACCACTAATTTTGCATACATAAACAAACTAAATCCAAATAAATAGACAATGGATATCAACCAACTTGTACAAACGTTGAATAGCTCACCAAGTGTGAAGTTGCTTAAAATGAGGAATGCTGAGTTTTTCTTGGCATTCGTGACAAGTGTGTTTGATGAACAAATGGCAATAAGAGAAGAAAAACTTCACATGCTGTTGGAAAACAGACTGGATAATCAGCGTGATTCTATTACAGTAGATGATATTGGTACAGAGACACTTGGTGAATCTAACGAAGCTAAAGCTAAACGTCTTATTAAAGAATGGACTGATAAGGGATTCTTTGCTAATTATCAAAACGAGGAAGGAGAGATTATTTATGAACTTTCGTCACATACAAGTAAGGTTATAGATTGGGTATCCTCTTTAAAGAAAGAAGAATATATAGGAACTGAATCCAAGTTCAAAACATTGTTTTCACAGCTTAAAGAACTTGTGGAATTTACTAATGAAGATAGAAATAAACGTTTAGAATTGCTTCGGCAAAAAAAGGAAGACATCGAACGTCAGATCGAACGTTTGGAAATGGGCGAAGATGTTGAGGTGTATGAGGACTATCAGATTGAACCAAGATACAATACTCTGAATAAGTTGGCTAAAGAACTTCTTTCAGACTTCAAAGAGGTTGATGACAACTTTAAAGAGATTATAAAACAAATTTATCAACGCCAAACAGACAACGAAGGGAAAAAGAACATACTCAGCTACATTTTTGATGCTTATGCAGAATTGAAGGATTCGCAACAAGGAAAGAGCTTCTATGCCTTTTGGGAATTCCTGCTTTCATCAGAATTACAAAATGAATGGGATGAGTTGACAGACTTGTTATACAAGACTCTTGCTGAGAGAAATATTCTTTCGAAGGATAAGTTCTTGAAGGATATAAAAAAGCACTTGTTTGATGCTGGGGAAAAGGTTGCGAAGACTAATAATAGAATGACAGAGAAGTTGAGCCAGATTATTAGAAATAATGACAACTCTGAAGCGCATGCTATAAAACAAGTCATAAACGACATCAAGAAACAGCTTCTGAACACAACTCAAAACCGAGAAAGGAGTAATGCTTCGTTGAGTTATGAAGTTATTGACTTAAACTTGCCATTGGAACGTCAGCTGAATTTAACTCCAAAGCAAGAGGTTGAATACAAAATTGTACCTACAGAGGCGGAACTCGGTATTAATGAACTGGAACGTCTTGAAAAACTATATAATCAATATCAAGTAGACCGTCGTATACTACGGAAGCGTATTAACAAGATATTGAAGGAGAAAATTCAAACCACGTTAGCAGAAGTAATTGATTTGAATAATGGAATTGAAAAAGGTCTCTCCGAATTATTTGGTTATATAGCCATACTAAAGGAATACAAAACTGTAGTTTCTGATGATCGTACGCAAGAAATTGCGTTTTCTAATGATAAAACAATAACTATCCCTGAAATCATTATTACACAATGAGTGAATACGGAATAAAACCATACAGTAAAGCTGTAATTAAATTATTGAAAGGTGTTGTTGAAAACAACGATGTCGTTTGGAATGACCTGCTTACTTATCAGGCTGATATACAAAATTATATCAGCACTATGGGGGTGGAACTTATCGTTAAAAAAGACGAAGGATTCGCCTTTGTAAAACAGACTATATTAGATGACGACAAAACAATAAACTTGGTGTCACGTAGACAGTATGGGTTTGAGGTTTCTGTCATGCTTGTTGTATTGCGGCATATGCTCGAAGAATTTGACAGTAATCCAACGTTATCACAGGCAACGGATAAGTATGTGACAGCTGAAGATATAAAAGAAGAAACAGAGATGTTCTTGCCAGCATCGTACAATAAAGTGAAATTTGAAAAAGAACTAGATAATAATATTGATAAAATGGTTGACTTCGGTTTCCTTGTTGCACCCAAAAACAAAGAAGGAGAAAAACGATATAGAATTCATCGAATTATCAAGGAGAAGGTAACACTTGATGATTTATTGGATTTCAAAAAGCAACTTAATGACTATGATACAGCAGACGAATCTATTTAACACAGACCCACAGGTAGCAGGTTTTAAACTTGACTATATGGAAGTGTGGAACTGGGGAACATTCAACGATAAAGTTTATCGACTGAATCCGAAAGGCAACAATTCGTTGCTTACTGGTGCTAATGCTTCTGGCAAAAGTACGTTGATAGACGCTTTGCTAACATTGCTTGTACCTCTAAAACGTCAACGTTTCTATAACCAGTCTTCTGGAGTAGAGAGAAAAGGAAATAGAACGGAAGAAACTTATTTCTTAGGCAATTATGGTCAGAAACAAGAAGGAGATTCTGGTGTCTCATCATTGAAATTGCGTGACAAGAATGCCCGCTCGGTTTTGCTTGCTATGTTCACCAATTTAGACGGCAGAGTAGTGACGATATTCCAAGTTCGTTATTATTCGGGTGAAGGTTTGAGGACTGTTTATGGCATGGCATATAAACCCCTTACTATATCTCAGAATTTTGCGGCTTTTGACTCTAATGGTCTATGGCGCAAACGTATGGAGAAAGAGTTCAATAGTGGAAGTACGAAACGTATTATTGAGTTTTTTGATGGTCCTGTGTCATACGAGCAGAAAATGCTTGTAGTGTTTGGTATGCGCTCAGAAAAGGCTCTTACACTTTTCAATCAAATTGTTGGAGTAAAGGTGCTCGATGATTTGGACTGTTTCATTCGAGATAATATGCTTGAAGAAAAAGATGCTGAAGAAAAATATAAGGAACTGAGAGAAAACTTCCAGAATCTTATAGATGCAAAGACAAGCATCGAGAAAACGAAAGAGCAGATACGTCAGCTCGAACCGATAGCCAGTCTTGCAGATGAATTACAGTTGATAGAAAAGAGCATCAAGGAACTTAAAAGCAAGAAAAACGTTGTTTCTTATTGGTTTGCATTACGGACAGTAAAACTTTGTCAGGAGCATCTGGAAAAATGTAAAAGTGAATTGCGCCAATTGGATGACACTATTAAAGCGAATAATGCTGAAATAAGAAAACTTGATGATAAGAAAAGCGACTTGGAAGTAGCTATCAAATCGGATGCTGTAGGTCAACAAATCAAGAATATTGAAAAGGAAATCCAGAACCTGACGGAACGCTTTGAAGAACGAAAGAAAAGGGAGGATAAATATAACGCTCTTATCCATAAACTTGAATTGCCTCAAAGCATCGACTCTTTAGCATTCGAAAATAATAAAACGACTGCCAAAGAACAAAAGAAGGTTTTGACGGAAAGACTGGATAATGACTTGGCTGAAAGAAAAAGACACTTACAAAATGAAAAGGAGGATATAGAAGCCAACATAAAGAGCCGTGTTGAGACAATAAAATACCTTCGTGAACACAATAACAACATCTCTGGTCGTGTTTCTGAAATCCGTGATGAGATTATTGGGTATATTGGAGCAACAACAGATGAGATTCCTTTTATAGGAGAACTTATAAGTGTAAAAGACAAAGAGCGTGAATGGGAGTCTGCCATTGAGCGTATACTTCATAACTTTGCGCTACGACTTATTGTGCCCGAAAAATACTATCGTCAGGTGAACGATTATGTCAATAATCACAATTTGCGAGGTAGAATTGTCTATTACCGGTACAATGGTGTGGAGACCTTGCGCGATTTAGAATATAGAAGTGTTCAAGATAGCTCGCTCTTGAATAAAATTGATTTTAAACCAGATGCCAAATATGTTGACTGGATTGAAGACAGATTGCACGCAGAGTTTAATTATATATGTGTTAATACACTTGAAGATTTCAATCATATAAACGAGAAAGCTGTAACAAAAGAAGGTCTTATTAAGTCGAAAGGTGGCAAGCACGAGAAAGATGATCGTCAAGAGGTAAATCGTAGAGAACATTATGTACTGGGTTGGGATAATAGTGCAAAAATTGCTGCCTTAAAGAAAGAGTATGACAATTTGTGCAGCCAAGTAACAGCCAAGAATAATGAGATTAAAGAAATTGACAACAAAAGAAAGGAAACAGAAAAACGCAAAGAAGCATTTTCTCGCTTGCTTGATTTTGACAAGTTCGAAGACATAGACTGGCAATCGTGTTCAATAAGAATTAATGAGAAAAAAGAACAAAAGAAGCAGCTCGAATCTACTAATGATAGAGTGAAGACGCTACAAGAACAATTAGAAGGGGTCAAGAAATCATTAACTGATATTAGGAATCAGAATGATAAGCTAATTGGAGATAAAGCTTTACTTAATAATGATTATAAGGAAACTGAAACACGTTGTTCTGACAATTCTAATGCACTGGTTTTAATGGATTCTATTGACGTAGAGAAATTTGAAACCAAGAATCCGGACCTTCTGCTTGTTGGCTTGGCTGATTTAAAGCCAAGACTACAATTAATGCAGAACGAGATAAGTGATAAAATCAATACTAAGCAACGCGAAAAATATAATAAGGAGAGTGATTGCGGAAACAAAATATCTAAATTCAAGAATCCTTCTGAGGAGATTACTACAAAATTCAGAGACTGGCGTTCTGATGTCAATAGTCTTCCTGATTCTATTGAATTTGTTTCTGAATATCAGCGTTTTCTAAAACGCTTGAACGAGGAGGATCTGCCTGGTTTTGAGAAAAGGTTCAATAAGTATTTGCATGATACTCTCACCAATCATATTTCAGTATTCCGTAGGTTCTTTATAGATTGGGAATCATCAATAAATAAAACTATTGAACAGCTGAATTCGTACCTCAAGGACATTGACTTCGATGTTAATCCTGAAACATACATTCAGTTGGCATCTAATAAGAAACATAATGTGGATATAAATGAATTCTCGAAATTGCTCAATGATGCTATGCCAAATCAACATGAGATAAACTCTAATGTAGATGGTCAACGTATTCACTTTGAGCGACGTGTTCTACCTTTGATGCAACGGTTACTGGATGAGCAGTGGCGAACCAAAGTTATGGATGTAAGAGGATGGTTAACGTATAAGGCCGTTGAATATTATAAAGCAGACGACATGAAACGTAATACCTATGAGTCGATGGGACAGCTCTCGGGTGGCGAAAAGGCTCAGTTGACTTATACTATTCTTGGGTCGGCTATTGCATATCAGTTTGGCTTGACCAAACATGGATGTGACTCATCGTTCCGCTTTATTGCAATTGATGAGGCTTTCCGCGCTCAAGATGAGGACAAGGCACGGTATCTGATTTCGCTCTGTAAACAGCTGCACCTTCAATTGTTGGTTGTTACACCAAGCGATAATATTCATATTGTGGAAAATGACATATCATATGTTCATTATGTTGAGCGAAAAGGCAACACATCTGTACTCTACAATATGCCTATAAATCAGTTTAAGGAAGAACGACAAAAAACATTTGAATCAAAATGATCACATCAGCAGAAATAAAGAAGAAAGCATCACGTAAGTATACAGACTACTTGCGTGATGTAGCTGCTGGAAAAACCTTCCAGCCTATAGAAATCCCATGCGACAAAAAAGCAAGTGATACAATTGCTGAATACCAAAAAGAATTTAATGATATTCGCTCTTTGTCCAAAGAGGTTAAAGGTTATGGATATACCATTTGTTGGAAGACTGTAAAAACCAAAATACTTGGTACTCAAGGGCTCCCAAGCAAGATTAAGTTTGAAACGGCAGAGGATTTCGAACGTTTTCTGCAAAAAGTAAAAGAAGTAGATGTTTTTAGAAAGAATGTAGCACTAATCAAAGGAAGGTTTCCAAAACTACAATGTTGGATAGAAAAATACCCACTTAAGGTTATTGACAACTCAGAATATTGGAGTGACATTCTTAAGGTATTGGATTACTTCTCAAAGAATCCCCAACCTCAACTATACATACGTGAGTTGCCAATTGAAGTGCATACAAAGTTCATCGAGCAACACAAAGCATTGATTGGTGAGTTGCTTGATATCGTTATCAAAGAGTACATTAACACCAACGAAAAAGAATTCGAAAAGCGCTATAACTTACGTTATGACGAGCCTACAGTGCGGATGAGACTATTGGATAGGACTTTGGCAAAGAAGTTATTTTACGGTCTTGATGACATAACAATACCAATCAGCCTGTTTCTAAAGTTACAGATTCCAATTTCCAAGGTTTATATAGTAGAGAACAAAGTGAATTTTCTAACCTTTCCTCTTATACCAAACAGTATTGTTATATGGGGAAAAGGCTATGGTGTTGCATCCATAAAAGAATCAGAATTGTTAAAATCCACAGAACTTATCTATTGGGGTGACCTTGATGCACAAGGCTTTGAAATACTATCGCAATTCCGTAGCTATTTTGGACAAGTAAAGAGCTTGTTAATGGACAAAGCTACGTTCGATAATTACTTTGAGAAAGAATGTGGAACACCAAGCAAAATAAACGTTAAGCTAAATCTTACTACAGAAGAGGAAGAATTGTATCAATATATAAAAGTAAACAACTACAGGCTTGAACAAGAAAAGATTCCTCAACGCTATGTAATTGAACAGCTCAAATGTCTTTTAGGCTAAATGTAACAAAAAAGGCGCACAACCGATATCCATAAGATTTCAGTTGTACGCCTTATTATTTATTCTTTTTCAGAATGTCTATCCTTAAAAGTCAAACTCTTACTTAACCTCCTCGAAATGCAAACCGTTATTAAACAAGCCATTTGCGTGAGCGTGCTGCAAATGTGCTGCAAAACTCGTGCTAACGAGAGAAAAGAAAACTTGCTTTCTTTTCCGAGTGCAGCCGAGTTTGACCTTGGTCAATTATGGAAATAAGCAACGATAAGCAAACACGCACTCAACTGCTGCAAAGGTAGTGCAAACGAGCGGAATATCAAAATAAACACGAAATTTTGTTTTGTATTCCCGAGTGCAGCCTACCTTATTAAAAGGTAGTGCCTTACCACAAAAGCACATGATGAAATGCCCCAAAAATTACAAATGAAATGCATCAAAAATTACAAATGAATTGCCACAAAAGTTAGTTCTAAACTACCACAAAAGTTAGTTCTAAACTACCACAAAAGTTAGCAATAAAACAGCGCAATTCTTAGCTTTAAATATCCACAAATATCAGTCTTTGCTTGCGTATATAACTGAATATCACTAACTTTGCACACATAATCAAATCACGGAGTCTAACGGGAAAATTTCACTAAAGGAAAACAGAATAGAATTCGGGAACATCATTACTTGCACTCTGCTGCTGCGCATTGTCGCTTGTCCTAGCCTTGTTTGTGGGCATATCGCCCATAAGCGACAAAGCAAAGATTAGGTTTATGTATGTTGGTGCTGCGCTGTCGTTGATGGCTGTGCCAAGTGCAGCCAAGCCGACCTCATGACTCATATCAGTTCCGCTTTCTTCAAGATTGGCAAGAAGCGTAAGAGCATAGCCCAGCTCCTCTGCACGGTGTTCGAAGCTTACTTCTCCAGTGGTGAAAGATTCGTGCATAAGAAGATGCCTGGGGCGAAAGAATGCCAGAAATAGGTAGTTTAGGCATATTGGCTACGCCTTATTACAGCAAATTTAGCTCCAAGAAGAAAAACATAGTAAAACATTCGTTATTCTGATTGTTTTGCGTTAATTTTGCACAAGATATCCACTCGCTGGAAGCCCAAAGGGCAAGCGGGTGGGTTTTGACTTTATGGAAATGGGCGTTTACTTAGCGCCTGTCTTTGACATGTCGTAACTTCGCAACTTACAGTAATCGTCAAAGGACGGTGGCAACCAGTAAATGCTCACGGTAAGGTATATTATACCCTGCCGTGATTTGTCGTATATGTACTTATTGTATGTATACGGCTGCTCACGTATGGGATTAATATATACCATGCGTGGGCTTTCAGCGTTGTCCGTCTCGACGATTAGGGCAATGCGAAGGCCTCGACATGTGGGATGGGCAAAGGCGAATCCCACGCTTTTTTTGTAGAGGTTAAAAACTATTTGTAAACAATCCGATATTGGGGTTCGGTCGGAATGAGGATTGCAACAACTCAATATGGGAAAAATTCTTGACTATATAGCAAAAGAAACTCAAGGTGAGTGTTTCACCTCGTTCAAATATTGTTATGATAATATAACTACTCCAACCATTGAATATGAAGATAGTGAAAAACACTATTTGAACTTGAAGGATTATGCAGAGGATGTACATGATCCTAAGCCACGTGATATGAAGACTAGAGCCGAAATATTGAAAAATGGTGCTCCACTATTTAAATACTTTCTTGATGGCTCACGACGTGTGTATAAGGTCGATGACATTCAATATGACAAAAAGGTTTTTCCCATTGTTTGTGGACAGATTTCTGTGGCTTGTTGTTGCAGAGATATGAACGATGATTTTACATTCAAAACTTTTCGACATATTTCTGACAAATCTTATCCTGTAATATGTTTGCCTGTAACTGCCAATGGAGAAGGTGTAGACCATAGTATTTTCTTCAACAATCTACGTAATAAGATAAACAGCATTCCGTACATCTTAGATTCAGGTATACAGATAGAAAAAGTATTATACTATCCAACGAAAATTGAAGGAAAAGAAACTCTTGAAAATAAAGGTATTGCAAAAATTCAAGATGAAATGGTGGCGTGCGAGAAAAGCATTGTCGCTTCGCTTGTGGCAAAGAGATTGCTAAATCAAGACAACTACTTGATAAAGGATGGCTCTATACAATATAAGCCTATGAAATCAGGTGATTATAAAGAATTGTCTCGTATACGTAACAACTACCGTCATGTTATAGGAGTGTCTAAAAAATTCAATCCTAATTTGATGAAAGACATGAAAGACCAAAGCAGTGCTGGTCAGATTGCGAGATTGCCATTGTATCATAGAACCCCTGCTTTTTTATGGAGTCCTGGAGAAGAGTGGGGAAATGTAAATTTTGCAATTTGGTATGTTCGTCTAAGAAATCGGGATGTAACTTCTTCCCCATATGCAGGGATAGTGAAAGTTGAAAAGATGCTTATGACAGGGCATGAAGCTGAAAATGGTCTCTCGACAGACGAGATAGATACTATTACGGCAAATCTCATAAATGAGAGAAATCCTGTTTGTTATGGTTCAGATCCAAGATGGGCAAATCATATATATCCCGTATATATGACTGAATGTTTCTGCAAAAGCAGATTCAAAAGTGATTATTATTTTTTGAATTTATTTTAAAAATGACATGATGGAAGTAATCGGAAAGGTTATAGCAACAGAAAAGCAACCTTCTACAATAGAATGTTTTACTTTTTGGACAAAGGCTAATCTTAAACTTAAGCCTTTTGATGTCGTTGTTGTAGAACACATACAAAGTTCCAAGACATTTGGAGTTGTTGAAGAAATTTCGCATATGACGGATTCGCCAAGTGCGTTAGCAGGTTACATATCAAGTGATTTTGGGGATGTTAATTCAACATCTTATACAGATCGCATAGGAATGAACTATGTTAAGTGTAAAGTTGTTGGTAATGACAAGGATATATACATTCCTGTGCAGGAAGGAAGAAAAGTTTCTCTTGCAGCAGAAGATGAAATAAAAATGGCTTTAGGATTGGATAACATGAAGAATCCAATCCCTGCAGGTTATATTAAAATGTATGAAGGGGATAATGAACAGATTCTTCCTGTTAATTTCAATTCTCATTTCTTAATTGGTCCTGAAGGTGCGCATTTAAACATCTCGGGAATTTCAGGATTGGCTTCTAAGACATCTTATGCCATGTTTCTTATGAAAGCTATTCAAGACGTAGCAATGCGCAATTCTAAAGAGTCTGTTGCATTTATTATGATGAATGTAAAGGGGACAGACCTTTTGAAAATAGATCAAATGAATGAGCGCACAGAGGAACTGGAGCAAATAAAAAAAGTGTATGAGAAACTTGGATTGGAGATGTCTCCTTTTAAGCAAGTGAAATACTACTATCCATATTCAAAGAACTACACGGACTACACATATGAAAAAGAAGGATGCCTCAAAGACCGCTTGGAAACAGGAAACGCCTTTCAGTATAAGTATCTTTTTGAGACAGACGAAGACAAAGAATGTTTGGATTTGCTGTTTGCAAACGTAGATGACCCCAATGATACTATTGAATCTATTATAAACTTCATTATTTCTAAAGGTGGCAAATTTAATGGAGTGGATACATGGGAGGATTTCAAAAACGCCCTTTATGAGCAAACACAAACAACCAAATCAAATGGAGCTGGTAAGGAAATTTCAGTTCTTAGTTGGCGCAAATTTTATCGACTTTTCAATAAGAGTTATCAGAAATGCCGTCAGATGTTTACTGAACAACTCGGCAATAATGGGTACAGTGTAAGGCTCCGCGACCAAATTAAGGACATCAAGAAAAATGATGTTATGGTAATTGATATAGCCAAACTTGATGAAGAATCACAGGGCTTTGTTTTTGGTGATGTTATGAGAGCTGTATACAACCTTAAGTTAGGTTCATCTGAACGTTCTGATGAAGACATTCCTGATAGAATTGTCATCTTTATAGATGAGTTAAATAAATATGCATCTAACGATGTTCCAAAATCATCCCCAATTCTACATCAATTACTTGATATTACAGAGCGTGGAAGATCCTTGGGAATCGTGTTGTTTGGGGCGGAACAATTTGTTAGCGACATTCATAAACGAGTAAAAGGAAACTGTGCAACACATGCATTTGCTCGTACTAATGGCATTGAAATCGCGAAAGAAGATTTCAGATTTATGCCATCTGTATACAAGACAATGCTTACGCGATTGAAACAGGGAGAATACATTGTGCAAAATCCCGTTTTCCGCTCTTTGTTATGTATAAATTTCCCATATCCAATTTACAAATATTACGAATAATATGGAAGACCAACATCCGAAAATTGAAATTGGTAAAGATATTATTGAGTCTCTGACACTCAGTATGTATGAAGATTGCCGATTCATTTACCGCGAATATATCCAAAATGCAGCTGATGCAATAGACAAAGCAATACAAAAAACTTGGCTTGAAAAAGGCAAGGAGGAAATTCATGTCCATATAGATAACGATAAACGTCAAATATCAATATCGGATAATGGTACGGGTATAGAAAAAAATAGGGTTGTGGAAGTGTTGTGCAACATTGCTAAATCTACTAAGAGACGTGGCGAAGATAAAGGTTTTCGTGGCATTGGCCGTCTTGGAGGTTTGGGGTATTGTAATAAATTGATTTTCGAAACATCCTATAAGGGTGAACCCTTTAAAACCAAATTGGTATGGGACGCTGAACTATTGAAGCTAATTATAAATAATAGAGATACTGAAGAACTGGCTGCTGAGGTAATTGAACGAGTTACCCAAACAACATTCACAAAAGAAAAAGAAGACTCTCATTATTTCAATGTCATAATGGAAGAAGTGACATCTGATGATTTGCTCGATACAAGAAGTGTAACAGACTATTTGTCTATGGTGGCTCCTGTGGACATCCGTTCTAATTTCATCTTTCGTCAGAAAATTGATGATTTTAAGAAAAAGAATGGTTTATCCGTAGACACATACAATATATATGTAAATGACGAGCAGATATACAAGCCGTATACTTCTGTAATCTATGAGGACAATAATGGAGGTAAGAAAAAGGTAGACGACATATTGGATGTGGATTTTCTTCTATCTAAAGACAATGAAGGGAATATAATATATTGGGGATGGTATACAATTTCTTGTCTGAAAGGACAGATGAAACCCAAAAATATAGCTCGTGGAATACGTTTACGTAAAGAAAATATTCAAATAGGAGATGAAGAAATCTGTAAAAAATTCTTCTCCAAAACTGAAGACCAACGTTTCTCTTTTTACTATTTTGGCGAAATACATGCCTTGAGCAAAGGATTAATCCCAAATTCGCGCCGCGATTATTTTGGAGAAAGTCCTGAATGCTCAGATTTTGAACGACGTATAAAACAAGATTTCTTAAAGCTAAAGGAACTATGTTATGATGCACAAAAAGTGCGTTCAAGTGCTACGACATTAGCCAAAGGCAGTGAACTACGTACTAAAATAGAAGAAAAAGAAAAGAATGGCTATACAAGCCAGAAGGAACGTGATGACTTGCAACGTCAACTTGAAGAACATCAAAAAAAAGAAGAACAGGCAAAGAAACAACTTAGTAATGTTACAAAAAAAATAGAGAGTGCAAATTCACCTCTGAAAGGTGTTATAGAACGACTGAAGCCTACAGATACTCATATAAAGGAAAATGTAAGTATTGTTTCAAAAACAGCTTCAAGTTCAAATGTAATGGTGGGAAAGACGGTTTATCGTACAGATGCTCCGATTTATTCTGCTTATAACAAAAAAGAAAAGAAACTAATAGGGAAAATATATGCAGCCATAAGCAATGCTATAGCGGATGAAACAATGCGTGAAGCTTTGATTGGAAGCATAGAAAAAGAAATAACAAAATGAATCGCAACGTACTGCTTTTAGAACCCAATTATAAGAACAAGTTTCCACCAATAGCATTAATGAAACTTGCTACTTATTTTAGGCTTAGAGGCGACAATGTGGTTTTCTATAAAGGAGATTTAAAGGAATTTGTAATCAACGAAATTACATCCGATTGTGTTGACAAACTCAACCAAATGGATAATTCTATAAATTGGAAACTTCGAGCAAATCACATAGCTAAATATATAAAGTATCGAAAAAAGAGCGACTTGGATAAAATTGGTATAGAAAATTCTAGTTTTGCCATATTGCTCTACCCTTGGATAGAACACTTTAAGAACTACTATCATAAGAAGGAATATTTGAAACATCCAAAATGGGATTGGGTCGGTGTTACCACGTTATTCACTTTCTATTGGGATATAACGATAGAAACAATTCTTTTTGCCAAAACAATGGTAAAGGATGTGAAGAATTTGATGGTAGGCGGTGTGCTTGCATCTATTCAACCGAAGGAGATAGAAGAGGCAACGGGCATAAAACCACATTGCGGAACGCTGCATACTCCTTATAAAGATATTGACACTGACAATCCTTATATAATTGACGAATTGCCATTGGACTATTCTATTCTTGATGAAATAGACTATGTCTATGTTGATAGTGCCGCATATTTTAGTTATGCGACAAGAGGATGTATAAGGAAATGCCCATTCTGTGCCGTTCCTATATTGGAACCTAAATATCAGCCATATTTGCCTTTAAAAGAACGTATTGAGAGAACCAAGCGGTTATATGGAGACAAGCAAAATCTTCTACTTATGGATAACAATGTTCTTGCCTCAAAAGAACTACCTCAGATTATAGAAGATATATGTTCTTGTGGCTTTACTCCTAAGGCAAGATACATAGAACCTGATCAATACAAAATTGCAGTACGCAATCTTAGGTTAGGAATGAATGATCGTGCCTATATACGCAAGTGTTGGAAGTTGCTTAAAGAGATCAATGAAATGAAAAGTCTTAATGAGTCGGAACGCACACAAATATATTCCCTACGTGAGCAATATGGATTACTTCACTCAGAAACTTGTACTAAAAAGTCTTTAATAGAAACTTATAAGGATTTTGCAACTTTTTTTGAAAAAAAGTATTCTCGTCAAAAAGGACGCTTACGATATGTCGATTTCAATCAGGGTGTTGATGCTCGTCTCTTTACGGATGAACGTGTTTCGCTACTATCAAAAATAGCAGTGCGTCCATTGCGCATAGCTTTTGATAATGTAAAAACAGAAACTGCGTATACAAAGGCCCTTAATCTGAGTGTGGAATATGGATTTAAGGATTTCTCGAACTATCTATTATATAACTTTGATGACAAACCTGTGGATTTGTATCATCGTTTAAGAATTAATGTTGATTTGTGTGAGAAACTTAACGTAAGTATCTACTCATTTCCTATGAAATATCATCCGATACGAGATGAACACAGCCATGATAGAGACTATATAGGCATACATTGGAATAGAAAATATATTCGGGCTGTACAAGCAATACTGAATGCAACAAAAGGAAAAGTAGGACGTGGACTTTCTTTTTTTGAAAAGGCCTTTGGACATAATGAAGAAGAATATATGGAATTATTAATAATGCCAGAAACGTTTCTTCTGTTTAGGTTGTTCTTTGAACATTTGGGGTATACGCAAAAATGGCGTGAAGCTATGCATGAATTGTCAGATGAAGAGAAAATAGAACTTTATCCTATGATATTCAAAAATGACTTTAATAATATCGAAGAACTCACATCTAATGAGAAATTCCGGTATATTCTCAGATTCTATAAAAACTATCGAGCTGATATTGCCAACCATGAATCTGACTTGTATAAATTGAAGAAACAGTTTGATGAGCAAAATAAATAAAAATTAATGTGTAATGAAGTTGACAATAATTTTGTTGTCTTCATTACACATCAATTGATTAGTACTTATAACATAATATAAGTGATTATTGATGTTTTATGCATATATCACTTTTCAACTGCGCATTATCATAAGCCAAGAATATCGTCAAGAACACAGAAACGGCAAGGAGGTAAGCCATGCTGACAACCAGGAACTGACGGAAGTGCTTACTTCGATACATCTTCTTTATCCAGTACCATGAATATGTTAGGAAAACGAAGCGTGGCAAGGCTTTCATGGTTTGCGGTATGAGTGGTTGCTCTATTGTCTTGGATTTCTTCGCTTGCATAAGTAGCATCATTGCCAAAATTAGGGTTTGCCACCACTGGGTTAGGCAATCAGCAAAGCAATTGTTATCAGCAATGGTACGAGTAGACAGATAATGACAGACCACAGGTAATAATTGCCAAAAGAAAGGATAAATTCTTGAGACAACTTAAATAATAAATCGCAGAAGCGATTGAATTTCTTTCTCTGCACATAACCGAGTCCTAAGCACAGTAATAGCCATATGGGAACAAAAAGAATTCGGTGTAGTTTATAGTCTAATATTGCCATCCAAAACATGGGAAATATCATGTACCAAATAATGATGTTTACGGCGTTGTAGGAAAGATGAAATACCTTGCCTATAAACAGTAGTACTTTTACCGTCAAGTTGAATGGCACAGTGACTAACAAAGTGCGCAAGCGTGGACATTTTTTCATGAGAAATATAAAGAAAAAAACCGTGTAACTACACAGAGTTACACGGTTTTATTATTTTACATTTACAATACTTACATCGTTACGGCATTACTTCACCTCCTCAAAGTCGGCGTCTTGGATGGTGTCATCGCTCTTGGCGTTGTTAGCGCCAGCCTGCTGACCAGCTCCAGCGCCGTTGAAGCCCTGTGCGCCAGCGTCGGCACCTGGTTGTGCGCCACCCTGATACATCTGTGCAGAGGCGGCCTGCATAACCTGGTTGAGGTTAGCGATGGCGGTGTCGATAGCGGCTACATCGGCGGCCTTGTGAGCGTCTTTGAGCTGCTGCAGCGCCTGCTCGATGCCCGGCTTCTTGTCAGCAGGAATCTTGTCACCGTTGTCCTTGAGGAAGTTTTCGGTGGTGAAGATCATTGAGTCGGCCTGGTTCAGCTTGTCAATTTTCTCGCGCTCGGCCTTGTCGGCAGCAGCGTTTTGCTCGGCCTCGGCCTTCATGCGGTCTATTTCTTCCTTGCTCAAGCCTGAAGAAGCCTCGATACGGATGGCCTGCTCCTTGCCTGTAGCCTTATCTTTTGCAGATACGTTGAGGATACCGTTGGCGTCGATATCGAATGTAACCTCAATCTGCGGAACACCACGACGTGCGGGTGCAATGCCTTCAAGGTTGAACTGTCCGATGCTCTTGTTCTGTGCAGCCATCGGACGCTCGCCCTGCAGCACATGAATGGTAACAGCGGTTTGGTTGTCAACGGCTGTTGAGAACACCTCGCTCTTCTTGGCAGGGATGGTGGTGTTAGCATCGATAAGCTTTGTCATCACGCCACCCATGGTTTCGATACCGAGGGTAAGCGGAGTAACGTCGAGCAGCACGATGTCGCCCACACCGCTCTCTTTGTTCAAGATGGCGCCCTGGATAGAAGCACCTACGGCTACCACCTCGTCGGGGTTTACGCCCTTTGAAGGCTCTTTGCCGAAGTAGTTTTTAACCAATGTCTGCACAGCGGGGATACGGCTTGAACCACCTACAAGGATAACCTCGTCGATGTCGCTGGTCTGCAGCTTAGCATCGCGCATAGCGTTCTGGCAAGGAACGAGACATGCCTGGATGAGGCTGTGAGCCAACTGCTCGAACTGTGAACGAGTCAGAGTCTTAACCAAGTGCTTGGGCACGCCACCCTCGGCTGAGATGTAGGGCAGGTTGATTTCAGTTGTTGTGGTGCTTGACAGCTCAATCTTAGCTTTTTCGGCAGCCTCTTTCAAGCGCTGCATAGCCATGGGGTCTTTAGAGAGGTCGATGCCCTCGTCGGCCTTGAAGCCCTGTACAAGCCAGTCGATGATTACCTGGTCGAAGTCGTCGCCACCCAGGTGAGTATCACCATTGGTAGAGAGCACCTCAAACACGCCAGCACCAAACTCGAGGATAGAGATATCGAATGTACCACCACCAAGGTCGAACACGGCAATCTTCATCTCCTTGTTAGCCTTGTCTACACCATAAGCAAGAGCGGCAGCTGTAGGCTCGTTCACGATACGGCGAACGTTGAGGCCTGCAATTTGTCCAGCCTCTTTTGTGGCCTGACGCTGAGAGTCAGAGAAGTATGCCGGAACGGTGATTACGGCGTCGGTTACTTCCTGTCCCAGATAGTCTTCAGCGGTTTTCTTCATTTTCTGAAGCACCATTGCTGAAATTTCCTGCGGAGTATATTTACGGCCGTCGATGTCGACACGAGGATAGCCACCTTCGTTTACAACGTTGAACGGCACACGAGTTACCTCTTTTGCGCACTGCTCATAGGTTTCGCCCATGAAGCGCTTGATTGAATATACGGTGTTTTTCGGGTTGGTGATAGCCTGACGCTTTGCAGGGTCGCCCACCTTACGCTCGCCGTCTTTTACGAAACCAACGACTGAAGGAGTGGTGCGTTTGCCTTCGCTGTTGGCAATTACTACAGGTTCGTTGCCCTCAAACACGGCAACACATGAGTTTGTAGTACCTAAGTCGATTCCAATAATCTTTCCCATAATTGTATATTTTTTTATTTTTATTTTCTGTTAATGTTGATGTTCATTTCTGAACGTTGTTCGCCTCTTATCATACAAATGCTGTGCCAACCTATGGCAAGTGATGTTTGACTGACAAGCATATTGACATGTTGGCTGACAATGTGGCATATATCGTAAGTGCATTGTATAGATATATGACATTTATGTATTATATGTATAAGGTGTGAGCAGAACGTAATGTAAATGCCCGTTTTGTATATTTATGCAGAATTTCAGGCGAAAGTGAATATTTATGCAAATGGGTTGTTTTGCATACGTTAACAAAAGATTGTTTAAAAAACTTACAGTTTATAATCAAAAGCATGTTCTGTGCTTTCACTTTTTAAAGTTGATACCTTTCATTTGAGAAAGCATGGGTTTCAGACTGTGATTAGGCCCATATCAGGCCCTGAAACCCATGCTTTTAGGCCCTGAAACCCATGCTTTCAGACCGTAATTTGATGCCTTTCTCAACCACCTTCCATTACTGTATATTTATGCAGAAATTGTTATCCTATTTGAACGGACTTAGGATTGACTGATGATGTTCTTTTTGGGGAGTGGGGGAGGGCATAAAAAAAGCGTCCTCGTTATGAGGACGCTTTTATAAAAGCGTGTAATTATCTGAAAAATAGTTGCAATTACTTCACAAATTTCTTTCCGTCAACAATATACATACCGCTGGGCAGCAGAGCTTTGTTAGTGCCTACATAGCGGCCATCGATGGTGTAGATGCGACCGTTAGCCTTCTTTGTGCTGGTGGTTATGTTGTCAATGCCAGTGGCTACTGCTTTTACCTCTATCTCGTCGAGGAACATGCGTTGTATGCCGGCAAAAGAGATGGTGTTTTCGCCATTGCCTTCAAAGTTGACGTTGATGTCGATCCACTGACCGCCAGGCACCTTGAGGCTCTTTATCTCGTTGTCGCCATAAGATATGGTAAGTGTTTCGTTGGTGCCAGCCCATGCGCCCACCTTGCAGGTGAGGTTTACGGTGCCGGTGGCGTAGAACGATGGTGTGGTGGCATAGCCTTCGGCCTGTGACGAACCAAAGCGCGCACACTTATAGGCGCCATAGGCACGATAATAGTTCCAGCCCTCGTTGTCGGGCTTAAAGGCTGCCGACCCTGCACTGCCCGACCATATGGCTGGGGTGTCGCCGTTGGGGTTTCCGCCCTTTCCTGCACACTTATCAAAGGTTTCTTTAAACAGCACGTTGCCTGGTTTTACCTCGGGCACAGGGTTGTCGGCAGCGCTACGGAAGGTGAACGACATAGTGCCATCGCTGTTCTGTGCAATGTTTAGCAACGCCTTGTTCATGTTTAGCGTGCCATCGCTGTTGCGGTTATACAGCAGTGCAGCAGGCTTAGAGTTGTTAGTAAGGCTGTCGTTAACGTTGGTAGCGCTCTTGCGGTAGGGGTAGGCGTCGGTGTCAATGTCGTAGTCGCCATACTTGTTGTCGGCAGCTATGATGGTCCAGTTTTGCTGACTGGGGTCGTCGTTTACGGCGTTATTCAGCCACTGGTTCTTGTTATAGTTGACGTGTGTTACGAGGAGGCCTTTTCCTGGCAGCTCGCTATCCCACTTGCTGGGCTGGCGGTTGTCTATGAAGTAGAACTCGTTCTTATTAGCATCATTATATATAATGTATGTTTCGCCCCCCTGTTCCAGCGCCTTCATGTTTTCAATGTGGGCAGTCTCGGTCAGCTCAACTGGCTCTTTCCAGCCTGCTACCCAGCGCTCGTAGCCCGAGTAGGCAGGCGGGCAGAACGAGTTGCCGTTGCTGTTTCCACCATGCATGAGGTCCCAGTCGTAACCCATGCCGTAGCCTCCGCTATAGTCGGTATCGTACAGGTCAGGGAAGCCCAGGCAGTGTGAGAACTCGTGGCAGATGGTGCCCATACCGTCTTGTTTGCCACCAGGTGTGATCTCGTTTGTGCAAGCGTAGGTGTCGATTACCACGCCATCGATGGTGAGGGTTTTTCCATAGTCGCTTTCTGACAGGTAGAACATATGTGGCCAGATGTAGTTTTCGCCATCTGATGAGAAGTCGGCCTCGCCCTTACCAGCGTAGATAACAAACACCTGGTCAACCTCGCCATCGCTATCCCAGTCGTAGTCGGCAAAGTTTACCTGGTCTTTAATGGCGTTGCAGGCGTCGGCCACCATTTCGCCCACATACATATCGTCGCCACCCTTGTCGTTTTGGCCATAGTAGGCATAGTTTTTCTTCATGGTGATAGGGCCCATGACGTCGAAGGTGAGGTCGAACTGTCCGTTGCTTTGATCGTGAAAATAGTCGTGTACACTGCCCACAAAGTTGCCTTCGGTATAGTTTTCTTTGTTGGCAATGTCGTTGTATTTAGCTTGGTCGTTTTCGGGCTTAAACTTGGTGTCGGAAAAATCGACCAAGATGATAAGACCCTTCTTCTTTCCGTGATAGCCATTAACGCTGATGCCAGGGCCTTGCGTATCGCCCCATGCGCGGGCTATGCTCTTGCGGCGTGCGGCCTGGCGGCGTGCTATTTTGGCACGACGTGCGCGAGCCTGTGTGCGCAGTGCTGTCATGTCGGCCACGCTGTATGTGCCGTTGCTGTTGCGAGTGTAGCGTGTACCATCGTCGGCAAGGTAAAACTTGAGGTGCTCGTCGCCACAGAGCTGTGCTCTTACCTCGGTGCCGTTGTCAAGCTTCAGCGTTGTGTATAGCCCTTTCTTGGCTGGTATAGCCAGTGCAGTAGCAGTGACCAGCGCGAGGCAGATAGCGGTAAAAAGTTTTTTCATAATACTCTTCTCTTTGTTTAATATATTATTTTTACTTATACAATCTCTTTTTGTTTATATATACTTTTGTTTAAATATACTTTTTGTTTCCCTCCTCCCCATAGTTGCCTTTAGAAAAAGAAAAAACGCAAAGCCCCCTTCCTAATGTAGTGTTGGGTCTTTGCGTTTCTTTTTATTAGTTTTTTGGGGAGAGTTCTATCAATATCAGTAGGAGTGCGGAGAATTACTTAGCTTTAACCATTGCGATAATTTTGTCAACGGCGGCTGAGAGGCCGTCTTTGTCTTTACCGCCTGCTGTAGCAAAGTGGGGCTGTCCGCCACCGCCACCCTTGATCAGTTTGGCAGCTTCGCGCACCATCTGTCCTGCGTTCAGGCCGTGGTCTTTTACCATGTCGTCGCTGAGCATGATAGTAAGGGCGGGCTTGTCTGCATCAACGCTACCGATAACGCAGAGCAAGTTTTCCTTCACTGCCTCACGTATGCCGAAGGCCAGGTCTTTTACTGAAGCGGCTGGCATGGGCAACAGGGCGCTCACAATGGTCAGTCCGTCTTCCTGTCGTGCCTTTTGCAGCAGTTGCTCTTTAGCGCGTTTTACGGCTTCGGCTTGCATGCGCTCTATTTCCTTGCGCATGGTGTCGTGCTCGTCGATGTATTTTGCGATGACGGCCTTCAGGTCTTTGGCGTTGTTGAAGAGCGAGGCTATGGCCTTGATGCTGTCTTCAAGGTTGTACAGCAGCTGTTCGCACGCTGTACCTGTTTTGGCCTCAATACGGCGTATGCCTGCAGCCACGCTGCTCTCGCTCACTATCTTAAACATGCCTATGCGGCCTGTTGACTGGGCATGAATACCACCGCAGAACTCGCAGCTGGGACCGAAGCGCACCACGCGCACCTTGTCGCCATACTTCTCGCCGAAGAGGGCTACGGCTCCCAGCCTCTTGGCCTCTTCCATGGGTGTGTCGCGATGCTCGTCAAGCGGATAGTCGGCGCGTATCATCTCGTTCACCAACTGCTCTACCTTGCGCAGTTCTTCGTCGGTTACCTTCTGGAAGTGAGAGAAGTCGAAGCGTAGAGTATCGGCCGATACGTATGAACCTTTCTGTTCAACGTGGTCGCCCAGCACCTGTTTCAGTGCATAGTCGACAAGGTGTGTGGCGGTGTGGTTGGCAGCGCTTGCTTCGCGCTTGTCAATGTCAACACAAGCCATAAAGTCGGCCTCTACATTTTTCGGCAGCGCCTTAACGATGTGTATGCTCTGATTGTTTTCGCGTTTGGTGTCGATGATGTTGATGGTTTCGTTCTCGCTTACCAGTACGCCCTGGTCGCCTACCTGTCCGCCCATCTCGCCATAGAAGGGAGTGGTGTCGAGCACCAGTTCGAAGAAGGTGTTCTTCTTCTGTGTTACCTTGCGGTAGCGCAAGATGTGGCACTCATATTCGGTGTAGTCGTATCCCACAAACTGCTGTTCGCCCTCGCGCAGCACTACCCAGTCGCTGTTTTCAACGGCGGCGGCGTTGCGTGCGCGCTCTTTCTGCTTCTGCATCTCGGCATCAAACTGCTGTTCGTCGACGGTGTAACCGTTTTCGCGACAGATAAGCTCGGTGAGGTCAAGGGGGAAGCCGTAGGTGTCGAACATGCGGAAGGCCTGTGCACCATCGAGCACGGTCTGGCCGTGTGCTTTCAGTTCGTCCATAGCACCGTTGAGCAGGTTGATGCCTTTCTCAAGGGTGCGCAGGAACGAGTCTTCCTCTTCTTTCATTACGCGGCTAATGAGCTGTTGCTGTGCAGGCAACTCGGGGTATGAAGCGCCCATTTCTTGTATAAGGATGGGCAACAGCTTATACAGGAAGGCCTCTTTCTGGCCGAGGAAGGTGTAGGCGTAGCGCACGGCACGACGCAAGATGCGACGAATGACGTATCCTGCCTTGGCGTTGCTGGGCAGCTGGCCATCGGCTATTGAGAAGGCTACGGCGCGCAGGTGGTCGGCGCAAACACGCATGGCCACATCGGTTTCTTCTTTATCGCCATATTTCAGGCCTGTGATGTTTTCTTCTTCTTTGATGATGGGCTGGAACACGTCGGTGTCGTAGTTTGACTGCTTGCCTTGCAGGGTGCGCACCAAACGTTCGAAGCCCATACCTGTATCGATAACGTGCATGGGCAGTGGCACGAGCGAGCCGTCGGCCTTGCGCTCATACTGCATGAACACAATGTTCCATATCTCGATAACCTGGGGGTCGTCTTTGTTTACCAGTTCGCGGCCAGGCACCTTGGCTTTCTCTTCGGCCGAGCGCGAGTCGATATGTATCTCGGTGCAGGGGCCACAGGGACCAGTGTCGCCCATCTCCCAAAAGTTGTCGTGCTTGTTACCATTGATAATATGGTCGGCAGGCACGTGCTTGCTCCAATATTGTGCGGCCTCTTCGTCGCGGCTCAAGTTTTCTTCTTTCGAGCCCTCAAACACTGTAACATACAAGTCGGCAGGGTTGATGTGCAGCACGTCAACAAGATATTCCCAGGCATAGTCGATAGCGCCTTCTTTGAAATAGTCGCCAAAACTCCAGTTGCCCAACATCTCAAACATGGTGTGGTGGTAGGTGTCGTGTCCTACCTCTTCCAGATCGTTGTGCTTTCCGCTCACGCGGAGACACTTCTGCGAGTCGGCTCGGCGACGTGGCTCGGGGTCGCGTGTGCCAAGGATAATGTCTTTCCACTGATTCATTCCGGCATTTGTGAACATCAACGTAGGGTCGTCCTTAATAACCATAGGGGCTGACGGTACGATGACGTGTCCTTTCGACTCGAAAAACTTTTTGTAGGAGTCGCGGATTTCGTTTGCTGTCATCATTGTTATATCGTTTTAGTTTTAAATTCCTTATAAAAGTTTTGCAAAGGTACTTTCTTTTGCGTATTTTTGCAAATAAATTAATCATTGTTTAACGAAAAAGGTAGAAATATGGCACTAAATATGAACAAGAACCTTAAAACCTACTTCTCTATAAAAGAGGTGGCGCAGCAGCTTGACGTGGCCGAAAGCACGTTGCGTTATTGGCAAAAAGAGTTTCCGCAGCTCAAGCCCAAAACCTCTGACAGCGGTGTGCGTATGTATACCGAAAAAGATATTGAGGTGCTGAAGGTTATTTATAACCTGGTGAAGGTGCGCGGCTTTAAGATAGCATCGGCCAGAAAAATGCTGCACACCAACAGAGAGGGTGCCGATAAACAAAAAGAGGTGCTCGACTGCCTGATGCGTGTGCGCGATGACCTAAAGCGGCTGAAAGCTCAGCTTGATGGCTTGGTGTAAAAGGGGCATACCTTGTTTGCTTGTGCCTTACCTGCTCGTATCTTACCAACTGGTGCTTTATCTTCCTGTGTTTTATCTACCAGTGCTTTATCTACCTATTTGCTGTTGAGCAAACAAATGGAAATATTTGCTCAACTTCAGTATTTTATACCGAACACTCTTTCCCTTCGCGTCGGCATAGCCATATCTCTATGCTGTTAATAATGTTTTGCCATAAGATGTAGCAACCTGGGCCCACGGTTGCCAATGGGTTAAGGTAGGCCGAGGCTATCCAGATGGCGAAGGCCGTGTTTTTTTGACCTAACCCTTGGCCCGCATTGATAGTGGCGCCAAAATAATGACCTATAAAACGGCCCGCACCAAACAGCATGATGCACAGCAGCAGGCCCATCACGGCTATAATGCACAAAAACAGCACGGTGGTGTGGGCATGCACAATGTTGCAAATGGTGGTGCCGCTAACGATGAGTAGCGACAGCGCCCACGAATAATAAGATAGGTCTTTTATTCCGATGATGTATTTATGTAGGCGTGGCAACAGGTGCTTTACCAGCCATGCCAGCAGCATAGGGGCCACCAGCACGGTGGCTACGCGATATAGTATGGTGCTGAAGGCGCTAAGAAACGACACGTCGGCGGCCTTGTCGATGAGCGGAAAACAGAGCGGAACAAACAGGGCCGTAACAAAATTGGAAAGAAAGGTGTAGGTAGTCATCTCTTCAAGGCCACCACCTAACTTTTGAGTTACCACAGGAGCTGCCGAGGCGCAAGGGGCTATTACACACACTAAGAGGGCTTCGGCTAGTACCAGACTTCTACCTGTAAGCCCAAACTCGAGCACTAAACCAGTGAGCACCAGCACCGTAAGTATCTGAAACAGGATGAGCCATAGGTGCCAACGCACGGGGCGCAATTTGTTAAAATCGACCTTGCAGAACACTACAAACAGGGTGAAAAACATGAACACTGGAAGCAATGATGCCATGATGGGCTTGAAAAAGGTGGCTGCATCAGCAAGGGCGGGCACAAAGGCAAATATAAGATAGAGTACGCTACCTGTGAAAATGGCTACGGGCAGTGTCCAGTTTTTTATAAATCGTATCAGTTTATCCATCGTCTGTCTCTTTCGTTTTATGTATCGTAGGATGTGGGGTAGTGTAATGCATCCGTGTTATATTTATGCAAAAGTAATGCAAATTTAGGAATAATTGGCTTCTTTTGTGCCTTTTTCTTTATTTTTGCTGTCTTTTTGTTATTCGTGTAAAATTATTTTATTACTTTTGCATGCAGAGAGTTATTATAATATTATAAATATTTAAATCGTGCAGCGTAATGCTGTCTTTATTTTAACTAACATTTATATGAGAAAACTTTTACTTGCTTGGTCAGCACGTTTGTCGTTGCTGCTCGTCTTTTGTACCGTGGCTATGGCCTCGTTTGCTGCTGCTGTTACAGTAACTTATCGTGGCGTAAAGTATAAATCGAATAAGAAGCAAACTTACTTGATGGTTGTGAGTGCCCCTTATTCAGGTGATGTCTTGGTAGCATCAAGTGTGTATGTTGAGTCGATTGATAAAACATTGCCTGTAACCGAGGTTGGTTCAAGCGCTTTTTCTGAGTGTGAGGGATTGATTTCTGTTACCTTGCCAGAGTCGGTTACGAAGATTGGTGATTATGCTTTCGACTCGTCAGAGAACCTTAAGACCGTGAGCATGAGCGATAATGTTACCTCTATTGGTCACTGGTCTTTCCGCAACTGTCATAGCCTTGAGAACTTGCAGCTCTCAAACAGCCTTGCCACCATTGGCAACTATTGCTTCGATAAGAACGATAAGATGACCGAGATAACTTTGCCCGCTTCGCTTACCAATATAGGTGGCTATGCTTTTGAGGGTAACCCTCAGCTTACCACTGTTTACTCGCTGGCCACCACACCACCCGCAGTAAAGAAAGGTTATCTTGATGGTGAAGAGATTTACACTATTTTTGATGATAACGACTATTCGGGCCGCGTGTTGTATGTGCCCGCAGGCTGTGTTGACGATTATAAACTGACATTCGGTTGGCACCAGTTCCCCGAAATTCGCGAGATTGATGCTGCTGGCATACAGGCTGGCGTGGTGGCTGATGCTCAGGTTAAAGTAGTGGCCAAGGGTAAGGGCGCTATCAGCGTTACTGCTCCTGTTCCTACTGTTGTAAACGGATATGATCTGGCAGGTCGACTCGTGTTTAGCAAGGGTGTGCCCGCTGGCAACTCTACTATCGATGGCTTGAACGCTGGCTTGCTGGTGGTTAATGGCAAGAAGGTAGTGGTAGAATAATGGTACCACTTGTGGCAGAGAACACTTACAAAAAAGCATGGCTTTCGGTTTATGAAAGTCATGCTTTTTTGTTATTGCTTTTTTTGCTTTATAGCCTTTTTCTTTATTATCTTATAGCTTTTTGCCTTACAGCCTTTTGTTATATTGTCTTTTACCTTATTGTTTGCCAGCCTCTTCCAGCAACTGTTCAAAATTTGACGCTAAGGTGAGCATATCAGGCAAGACAATGTTGGCGCCTTGTTCGGCCAAAGCACTGTCGGGCAGCGGACCACTGTTCACTGCTACGGTAAAGCATTGGGCTGCCACGCCAGCTGCCACGCCCAGCGGTGCGTTCTCAACCACGATTGCCTCGTAAGGATGCTGGCACCCCGTTTTCTTCATGCCCATGAGATAGGGGTCGGGGGCAGGCTTTCCATGGTCAACATCGTAAGCCGACACAATGTGGTGGGCATCAACAAAGCCTTCAAAGTCGTCGACCAATCGCTGTAACAGGGGGCGTTGTCCGCTACCCGTCACCACACATATCTGCATGCCAGCGGCCTGTATCTTTGCCATAAGCTCTTTTACGCCAGGGAAGATGGGGGCTACGGGCATATGGTGAAAGATGTCGGCTTTTACGTCGTACATGCGTTGTGCCTCGTCGAGGCTGATGTCTTTGTTTTGCTGCTGTTTTACAAACTTTACGATGGTATCGACACCTCGTGCGCCTTCTGTGGCGTAAGAGTCGGCCGCCGTCATGTGTATGCCAAACTGCTGCATGCTTTGTTGCCATGCTATGGCATGATTGGGCATTGAATTGTACAATACCCCATCCATATCAAAAAGCACGGCTTTGGGGGTAAACCGTCCAAAGCTGTGCTTCTTTAAATATTCGGTTATTGCTGTATGAAACATTCTGTTATTGCTATATGAAACATACTGTTCTTTTACAACGTTTTGTTCTTTCTTATGCTGTCGTTATCCTTCAACGATAGCGTGCACTTTTAGCTTAAAAAAGCAAAGAGTTTTTACTTCTCTTCGGCCAGACGTGCTTTAATGGCTTTGCTCTCGGCCTCATAGCCAGGCTTGTCGAGCAAGGCAAACATATTCTTCTTGTAAGCCTCTACACCCGGCTGGTTGAAGGGGTTCACCTCAAGAATGTTGCCGCTGATGCCACAGGCAATCTCGAAGAAGTAGATAAGCTGTCCGAGGTAATACTCGTTCAGAGCGGGAACCGACAGGCGGATGTTGGGCACGCCACCATCAACGTGTGCCAGGCGTGTGCCCAGCTCGGCCATCTTGTTAACGTCGTCAACACGCTTGCCTGCTAAGAAGTTCAAACCGTCGAGGTTCTCTTCGTCGTGAGGGAACAACAGGGTTTCGTTAGGCTTTTCAATGCTGATAACGGTTTCGAAGATAGAGCGTTCGCCCTCCTGTATCCACTGGCCCATTGAGTGAAGGTCGGTAGTGAAGTCGCATGAAGCGGGGAAGATGCCCTTGCCGTCTTTGCCTTCGCTCTCGCCATACAGCTGCTTCCACCACTCGCTGAAGAAGTGCAGTTTGGGCTGGAAGTTAACCATAATCTCAATCTTCTTACCAATTTGTGCATACAGTGCGTTGCGCACAGCAGCGTAGATAGCGGCGGGGTTCTCGTCGAAGGGAACGTCGTTGCCAGTGGCTTTCTCCATATCGGCAGCACCCTGTACCAGTGCTTTAACATCGAAGCCAGCCACAGCGATGGGCAGCAAGCCTACAGGTGTGAGCACTGAGAAACGGCCACCTACATTATCGGGAATAACAAATGTTTTGTATCCTTCTTTGGTGGCAGCAGCACGTGCGGCACCCTTATGTGCGTCGGTAACGGCTACAATCACGTCTTTAGCCTCTTCTTTGCCACGCTGAGCCTCGCACTGCTTCTTGAGCAGACGGAAGGTGAGGGCTGTTTCGGTGGTTGTGCCCGACTTAGAGATGTTGATAACACCAAATTTCTTGTCTTTCAGATATTGGGTAAGCTCATAGAGATAGTCTTCACCAATATTGTTGCCAGCAAAGAGAATGGTGGGGTTCTTCTTATCGTTCACCAACCATGAAAAAGCATTACCCAAGGCCTCGATCACGGCACGTGCGCCAAGGTAGCTGCCGCCGATGCCAGCTACCACTACACATTCGCACTTCTCGCGTAAGGTGTTGGCTACGGCCTGTATCTCATCAAGAAACTCGGGTGTGATGCTTGACGGTAAGTGCAACCATCCGAGGAAGTCGTTGCCAGGGCAAGTTCCATTTTCCAGAGCCCCACGAGCGGCAATAGCCTGTGGTTCATAAGCCTTTACGGCGCCTTCGTTCAAGAACGAGGCTGCCTTAGTAATGTCTAAGCTGATACTTTTCATATTATTATTTTTTTTGATTGATTGTAATTCGTTTCGTTCTTTTTTCAAATCCATGCCTTTAACCTTATTAAAGATATAGTCTTTCTCTTTCTTGGTTGCTTGCTCGGCCACACGTTAGGGGGCATTATCTGAAGCTGTCGGTCAAGAGCTTAATCTCTATCTGTGGGTTAATGCGTTCATACAGAATGTTATATACGGCATCAAGTATGGGCATGTTTACGTGCAGGTAGCGGTTTATTTCCTTCATACATTTGGTGCCGAAGTAGCCCTCGGCAATCATTTCCATCTCTATCTGCGCGCTTTTCACGCTGTAACCTTTACCAATCATAGAACCGAAGGTGCGGTTGCGCGAAAACTTTGAGTAGCCTGTTACCAGTAAGTCGCCCAGATACACCGAGTCGCATACGTTGCGGTCTAAAGGGTTCACGGCTGTTAACAAACGGTCCATCTCTTGTATGGCGTTTGATATCAGCACTGCCTGAAAGTTGTCGCCATAGTTCAGTCCGCTGCATATACCAGCTGCAATGGCATACACATTTTTCAACACCGACGAGTATTCAATGCCCATCACGTCGGCACTGGTTTTTGTCTTGATGTATTCTGATGCCATTACGTCGGCAAACGATTTTGCCTTCGTCAGGTCAGCGCATCCCACCGTGAGGTACGACAAGCGTTCCAGTGCCACCTCTTCGGCATGCGATGGTCCGCCAATGCACGCCAAGTTTTCTAAGGGCACGTCATACACCTGATGAAAATATTCAGAGCACGCCAAATTTTCGTCAGGCACCAATCCTTTAATAGCAGTGATGATGAATTTGTCGCGTATGCGTGTATGCAATTTCTTCAAGTGGTTCTTAAGGTAGGGTGATGGAATGACAAATACCAATGTGTCGTAGGCTTCAACAATTTTGTTGATGTCGTTTGAAAAATATATCTCGTTGGTATTAAAATGTACGCTTGTGAGATAAGTGGGGTTGTGGCTTAGGCGTTTGAATTCTTCAATACGGTCATCGCGCCGCATGTACCATCCTATGTGGTGCGTGTGGCTGATGATAATTTTAGCAATAGCTGTTGCCCAGCTACCACCTCCGATAATTGCTATCTTACCGCAATCAAACATCTTGCTTCAATTGATAATTCATAAATCATCATTCACAACCGGCATCAATGCATCATTCGTCGTTAGCGGTTCATTCGTTGCAGGCGAATGATGCATTGTGCGTTTATTGTGAACAAAAAGCGTTAGGCTTTGGCGCTGGCGTTAGCCTTGTCAATCCAAGCCTGAATGTCGTCTACAGAAGGTTTCTCGTAGCCGAGTTTGTATTTCTTGTTTATTTCGCCAATCTTTTGCTGCAGACCCTGAGCCTTCTCGCTGCAGATGTCAGAGATAAGGTTGAAGCCAGCCTTGCGCAGCACATACATCCAATCTTCTGATACACCGATGGTTTCCCACTCTTTAGCAGTGCTTTGGGGCATCTTCTTCTCGGGTTTCATTTGCGGGAAGAACAGCACCTCTTGAATATAGGTTTGGCCTGTCATAAGCATAGCCAAGCGGTCGATACCGATGCCGATGCCCGATGTGGGGGGCATGCCATACTGCAGGGCACGTAAGAAGTCTTTGTCGATAATCATTGCCTCGTCGTCGCCCTTGTCGGCCAGCTTCATCTGGTCAATAAAACGGTTCTCCTGGTCGATGGGGTCGTTCAGCTCCGAGTAGGCGTTGGCCAGCTCTTTGCCGTTTACCATCAGCTCGAAGCGCTCGGTAAGGCCAGGCTTTGAACGGTGCATCTTTGTCAGTGGCGACATCTCAACAGGATAGTCGGTGATAAAGGTGGGCTGTATGAAGGTGCCTTCGCAGAACTCGCCAAACAGCTCGTCGATGAGTTTTCCCTTGCCCATAGTCTCGTCTACCTCCATACCCTTTTCAAGGCAGAAGGCACGAATTTCGTCCTCGGTCTTGCCGTTGCAGTCGAAGCCAGTCTTCTCTTTAATGGCGTCGAGAATGGGCAGACGGCGGTAAGGAGCCTTGAAGCTGATGATATTGCCGTTAACCTCGCTCTCGGGCTTGCCGTTTACGGCTATACAGATGGTTTCGAGCAGTTTCTCGGTGAACGACATCATCCAGTTATAATCTTTATACTGCACATACAGCTCCATGCAGGTAAACTCGGGGTTGTGGTTGCGGTCCATACCCTCGTTGCGGAAGTTCTTGCCAATTTCGTACACACCCTCAAAGCCGCCTACGATAAGACGTTTCAGATACAGCTCGGTGGCAATACGCATATACATGTCAATGTTCAGCGCGTTGAAATGAGTGATGAAGGGGCGAGCGCTGGCACCACCAGCAATGGCTTGCAGGGTGGGGGTCTCTACCTCGGTATATCCCGCCTCGTCGAGCACGCGACGCAGGGTGCGTAGCATGGTTGAGCGCTTCATGAAGGTGTCTTTTACGCCATCGTTTACGATGAGGTCGACATAGCGCTGACGGTAGCGCAGCTCGGGGTCGTCAAACTTGTCGTAGGCCACGCCATCTTTATATTTTACGATGGGCAGGGGCTTTAAGCTCTTGGCCAACAGTGTGAGTGACTGTGCGTGTACCGATATTTCGCCTGTTTGTGTGCGGAACACATAACCCTTAATGCCGATAAAGTCGCCAATGTCGAGCAAACGTTTGAACACGGTGTTATAGAGGTCTTTATTATCGTCGGGGCAGATGTCGTCGCGTGTAACATACACCTGTATACGTCCCTTCGAGTCTTGCAGTTCTACGAAGCTGGCCTTGCCCATTACGCGGCGGCTCATCATACGTCCAGCAATCACTACCTCCTGTTTCTCGTCTTCGTCCTTGAAGTTGTTCTTGATGTCTTCTGAGAAGGCGTTGGTGGGGAATTCGGCAGCGGGGTATGGATCAATACCCATGTTGCGCAGTTCCTGCAGGCTTTGTCTTCTTACAATCTCTTGTTCACTAAGTTCTAAAACGTTCATATATAATATTTTATTTGTTCACCTTATTTTGTAAAACGCACATAATGTGTATATAATATGTGCAAATTTACTAAATATTTCTGAAAGGTGTGCCTTTTTTACATTTTTTACTTAACTATTACCTCGTCGCACATGATAAATCCGCCGAAGGTAGAGGCTTTGGCCTTTACCCTAATGTAGCGTGCCGATTTATGGCCACGCCATGCGTGTGTGCGATATAGGGCTTTTAGTGTGCGCTCTTGAGGTTCGTCTTTGCTGTAAATCTGGGTAAAGGTTTCGCCATCGGTGCTCAAGGCTACGGTTACTTGTGAGGGAAGGTTTACGCCCGGACGTGTCATTTGCATGAAGCCTATCTCGATGCCTGACAGCGAGGTGGTCTTGCCCAGGTCGATGGTAACGTCCATGGCTTCGGGCGACCCTGTGAAGGCTTGCCAGCGCCCATCGCTGTAGGCCCATCCACCACGTTTGCCGTCAACCAGTGCCTGTTCGCCACCCGCTGTGTACGACTTGTTCATGGGCTTGTTATACACCACTTTAGCGCCCAGAGCTTTGTTCTTTGCTGGCTTCAACGCTTCGGGGCGCTGTCCTACCTCGTGCTTCAGGTCGAAGGGGTGCTGACCTTTGCTGCGCAGCACCTCAACCTGATGCAGGGCGCGTTTACGAAATTCGGTATAATTCTTCTTGGGTGTGCCGTTCCAGCCTATCTCGGCCAGCGCCATGCCACGTGGCCACAGCATCTGTTCAACGTGTTCGGTGGTGGCAACATGCTCGGTCCAAAGGTTGCCTTGCACGCCTGTTACCAGTTTGCGTTCGGCCTCGGGCAGATCGCCACCAGGCACATAGCTATACACCTTTTCAAGGGGTATGTAGCCTGTGAAGGCGGGCAACTGCAAGGCGGGGGCATCTTGATAGAGGTCGAAGTAGCAGTGTGAGGTGGGCGAGAGCACCACGTCGTATCCGTGCTTGATGGCCTCGTGTGCACGATTGGTGCCACGCCACACCATCACAGTGGTGTTCTTTGACAGGTCGCCTGCTGTAACCTCGTCCCAACCCACCAGTTGTCGTCCGAAACGGTTGAGAAATTGGCCCATACGTGTGATGAAGTAGGCTTGCAGGTCGTTTACATTGTCAGTGCCCAGCTCGCGCATCTTCATTTGGCACAGTGGGCATGTGGGCCACGATTTCTTGGCAGCCTCGTCGCCACCCACGTGTATGTAGTGCGAAGGAAACACGTCCATCACCTCGGTTAGCACATTTTCAAGAAAATCGTAGGTGGCAATGCTGCCCGCACAATAGTCGGATTGCTTGTGAGGCTCGTGCGTACACGACAGTTCTGGGTAGGCGGTGAGTACGGCCCCCGAGTGGCCTGGCATTTCTATTTCGGGCACGATAGTGATGCCTCGCTCGGCAGCGTAGGCCACCAGGTCGCGCAGTTCGTCTTGCGTATAATAGCCACCATAAGCGCCTGGTGCATCTTTCGAACAGTAGGGGGTGCCTGCTTCGCGCCATTCCAGCCACGGCTCTATGGGGCGATAGGCAATGCTGTCAGTAAGGCGCGGATAGCGTTTAATCTCCATGCGCCATCCCTCAGCATCGGTCAGATGCAGGTGCAGACGGTTAAATTTGTAGCTGGCCATCACGTTTATTTGCTCTTTCAAAAAGCTAATGGGGAAGAAGTGGCGCACCACGTCAATCATCAGTCCACGCCATTTATAGGCGGGCTCGTCAACAATGTCGGCACAGGGCACACCCTTCTTTGTTGATAATTGTGCTATGGTGTGCCAGGCATTCATAAAGCCTTCGCGCGAGGCAGCGCTCACCTCAATGGTGTCGGTGCCCACGTGCAGGCGGTAGGCTTCGGCCGAGGCGGCATTGCTCAGCTGGGTGTATCGCACCACATGCTTAGCATTGGCCGAAGAGGTTGCAGCCCACGGCTGTATAAACACGTTTTGCGCCATATCGCCCACCTGGTTTTCAACCTTTATGGGTGTGGTTGTTTTAAACACGCCTTTTGCGGTTTGTATGTGTTGGGGTAGGGGCAATAGTTGTTCTGTGCCTTTTTGTTGTGCGCTTGCAGAGTTAGTGAGGGCTGATAACGCTATGGCCATTGTGAGGCCACGAAGAAAACATTGTATCATAAATTTTTTGTTAATATTTCGTTATGATGTTGATAAGATTGGTTAGGGATAATTACTTGTGTTTGAACAAGTGTCTTTTTCTTTTCGGTTACAAAAATAGTGATTTTTCGGCACATAGCCAACAATATAGTGCGCTTATTAGTAAAAACAACATTGAACAATAAAAGGATAACAAAAACAATAAAAAGACAACAAAAACAACATCGCCTTTTTACATTGCTGTATGAAGAATTGTTGTTTTTGTTGTCCTTTGTTTTGTTCTATGATGTTGAGTGTTGTTGATGGCCTTTTGGCAAGGCTTCACAAACAATACTGGCTTCGTGTTACTTTACAGGCACCGTCTGCAAGGTCTTCTCTAACAGCTGCCAGAAGGGCTCTACTGTAGGAATGAAGGCACGTTCGATGGTGGTGTGCGGTGAGCGCAACGTCGGGCCGAGCGATACTACGTCGAGGTGAGGATACTTGCCGAGAATGACTGAGCACTCTAAACCAGCATGGTCAACCTGCTCAACGGCCTCTTCGCCAAACAGTTCGAGATAGTTCTTCTCAAGCAGTTTCAATATCTCGCTGTCGGTGTTGGGGTCCCATCCGCCATAGCTGCCACTCAGCTCTACCTTCATGCCTGCCATTGAGAAGCAGCTTTCCAGGGTGGTAGCCACATTGTCTTTCATGGTCTCGTTAGCCGAACGTGCCAATATTTTGATGGCAGCCTTGCCCTCGGCAATGTTGATGATAGCCAGGTTTGACGAGGTTTCAACTACTGAGGGGAATGAGGGTATCATGCGTAGCACGCCGTTATGGCAAGCATAGATGGCGTCGACCAGATTGTCTTGAATTTCAACAGGCACCTCGTTGGCAGGTGTAGCCACAGTTTCGACACTGAATTCGATGCCTTCTTCAATACATTTATATTCGTGTGCGAAGCGCTCTTTCCATTCGGCCACCATCTCGTTCAGGGCCTCTACGTTTTCTTTCGGCAGGGTGAGCACTACTTCACACTCGAAGGGGATGGCGTTGCGCATATTGCCACCATGCCATGTGGCCAGGCGAGCCTCACACTCGGCAATGGCTTCGCGCACAAAGCGTACCATCATCTTGTTGGCATTGCCACGGCCCAGGTGTATCTCCAGGCCCGAGTGTCCACCCTTCAGGCCCTTCAGTGTTACCTTTACAGCAACGTCTTCGGGGTCGGTGGCCACTTCTTTATAGTCGAGCGTAGCGGTGATATCGACACCACCAGCGCTACCGATAACAAATTTTCCCCATGTTTCTGAGTCGAGGTTGAGCAAGATGTCGCCATTCAGTTCGCCCTCAGGCAGATCGTTGGCACCAAACATACCCGTCTCTTCGTCGGCAGTGATGAGGCCTTCAACAGGACCGTGTTTCAGGTCTTTTGCCTCCATTACAGCCATGATAGCTGCTACGCCCAGGCCGTCGTCGGCACCCAGTGTGGTGTTACGAGCGCGCACCCAGTCGCCATCGATATAGGTTTCGATGGGGTCGGTTTCAAAGTTGTGTGCGCTGTTTTTTGATTTCTGTGGCACCATGTCCATATGTGCCTGCAGAATGACGCCTTTGTGGTTTTCCATGCCTGGTGTGGCTGGTTTGCGCATAACGATGTTTCCAGCCGAGTCTTTGAAAGCCTCTACGCCCACCTGGGCAGCAAAGTCGAGCAGAAACTGCTGAATTTTCTCAAGGTGTCCTGAGGGGCGTGGCACCTGTGTTAGTGCATAAAAGTTTTTCCAGACGCATGCTGGTTTTAGATTTTTGATCTCGCTCATAATCTTAATATTTTTTGTTTAACACGTTCTGTTTTATTGTTCTGCCACGGCTTCGTTAGCACCCACCTGTTTGTGGGTGAACGACAGTGCCATCCAAGCATATACGCCGAGCAGCACTACCAAGAAGGTTTGCACCGTGTGTACGATGAGTACAAAGTAGAGGGCATCGGTGTCGTGCACGCCATACAAGATGAGCATGGTTTTTACGGCAAAGTGCCAAGGGCCAGCACCATTGGGGGTGGGCACAATCACGGCAATGCTGCCTACCACAAAGGTTACCAGTGCGCACGATAGTCCGAGATGGGCGGTCGACTCGAAGCAGAAAAAGGTGAGGTAATAGTGCAAGAAGTAGCTCAGCCAGATGCCCAGCGTATAGGCTATAAACAGCCCTTTGTTTTGTACAATGCGCAACGACATAACGCCCTGCCAAATGCTACCCACCGTGGCTTTTACCTTATTATATATGGCAAATCTACGTAACAGATACCACAGCATGAGCAACACGGCTACGCCACACACAGCGGTAACAATGTAGCCTGCCACTGAAAAGCCGCGCAAAATGCCTTCGATACTGGTGCCTGTATGTGCAAAGAAATCGTTGAACACCCGTATCTGCCATAAAAAGGTGGTGGCGGCAATGAGGGCCACCAGCAACGAGTCGATAGCGCGCTCGGTAACAACGGTGCCCAACGCTTTTGGAAACGACACGCCATCGTAACGACGCAACACGCCACAACGGGCAAACTCGCCTATGCGTGGAATGACCAAACTGAGGGCGTATGACAAAAATACGGCGTTCACGCTGGTGCTATAACGGGGGCGTTCGCCCAGCGGGCGCAGCGACAGGTTCCAGCGCCAGCCACGAAAGGCTTGGGCTAAGATGCCGAAGGGGAACGACAGCAGCATCCACGTCCAGTTAACGTCGTTGCACATAACGCGCATAATGTCGTCGAAATTGAAGTCGCGGTACATCCAGTACAGTATCAGTCCGCCCAGCAATAGCGACAGTGCCACCTTTGATATGTCGTTTATATATTTTTTCAACGCTTTATGTCTTTTACCTTATTATAAATAAGGATGTGGGTTATTGTATATGTGTGCAAATTTAATAAAAACTATTCAAATAGAGCAGAAAGACAAGCTTAATTGCGCTTTTTTAATCTTTTGGTTACGGTTTTGGGTTGTTCTTTGGCTTTTGGTGGACTATGGTAGGGGCTTTTGGTGGGTTAAAGTCTGCCAAAACGTGTTATAACGGTGTTACAAAAAGATGTCATAATGTCACATTTGTTGACCTCTATCAATAAAGAAGGGGTAAAAAGCGTGTTTTGTGTAAAATTGTTTGCGCACACAGTAAAAAGGTTGTAATTTTGCATTGTCTAAAAGAGAGATATAAGATAATAGTTTAAAAGATTAATTAAAAGAAAGGTTTTAGTTATGTTTACATTAGTAGTAGTAGCCTTAGTAGCAGCGACAGTTGCACAGGCAGTGAAATTGGGACACCAGATTGATACTAACAAGTAATCAATCGCCCCTTTTCCTTTTTGGAAAGAAAGATTTGAATTAGTTTTATATAACGAAAGAGGCAAGTCGTCATCAAACACGGCTTGCCTTTTTTCTTTTTTACACCAATGATGTTCCGCCTCAGATAATATTGTTGGGTTTAACAATCTAATGATATATTATTGCGAGTATTCATTTTGTTATTGCTGTCCGCTAAAACTCCAAAGAGCATCAATATGGTTCATTCCTCAAAAATATGTGCGCCAGTACTTGGCCCAAGTACTGCAGTAATCTCCATCAAGTACT
>OIWS01000636.1_pt1 | contig 42786 bp, 37 predicted proteins | sample 1587611 | NCBI WGS metagenome assembly OIWS01 (sample SAMEA3888919, study PRJEB22519) | human gut metagenome | biome: human gut; feature: human-associated habitat; material: faeces | place: Denmark | collected 2010 | reverse complement strand
GTAAAAGAAAAACACTCTCGATTATCTGTTAATGGTGTGATAATCAGAGAGTGTTGGTTCTACTCATTGTCGCTTTTTTCTTTGTTTTCTTGGTTCAATCTCAATCCCGTTTTTGCATTGAACGGAGAAACGACCTTCTTTCCGGTCTTCGCTTCTAATTCAAGTCTTGCATTGCGAGCTACTTCACCGCCCTGCTTGGCAACATCTATATGTTCATTGAATGTATCCGGCTCGGATGCCTCGGAAATTTGTTTAGTTGACAGTTCTGCAAGCATATTGAGCACCAGTTCCGTATTTGTCATATTATCCCGGAGGTTCTCTTTTTTCAGCCCTTTGAATTTTTTATATTCCTTAGAAGTCTTACCGGCCCATGTTTGATAAATGATGTCCGTTAGGGTAGCGAATTGTACTCCTTCCTGCAAACCATGTCGTTTCCATTCGTCGGTAAGTTCTTTGCGTATCTCGATACTTTTCAGACGTTGGTTAATCCAATTGTCCGAATAACCTAATGCTTTATACTCCATCATTGCCCGGTCGATAGTCAGTTCCGGGTCCTGCATTTCGTCCAAACGTTCTTTTGCAACCTGTGCCATCCAGAGTTTGAACGGCTCGGCTTTGGGAGAGGGAATAGACTGGATGATGCGAAGGAGCTGTTCCGTGTCGGCTACATCGGTGTTGTAGCGTTTCCCATCTGCCGAACGCATTTTCAGTTGACTACATTTTGTAGTCAACTCACTGCCTTCTTTTTTCAGGCGGGTTTTCAGCACGCTCCAATACTTTGCCGCGTGCCGCTGATCTGGCTGATCAGTCAGTACAGCCACCACATCGACGATAGAAAAGAACCATTCTTCTTTTTCTGCATCCCATGCAGTGCGGATGCGCTTGTTTTCAAAAAGCTGGATTCGATCATCCCGTGCCATATCCTCATCTCCGTTCCTTTTTTCTATATTATAGCATATTCTTTTGCTTTAGTCGATCCGTTACCTCAACATGCATTTCATATTCAACTGGTCTTATGGAAAAGCTGCCGCTCAGGTATGTGGGTACCATCTTATAGCACGGGATATCTTTTTCACAGCATATTTGATAAAGTGTATTCGCTGCCTCCTCGTCTGTTCGCACCCCTATATAAACAGCTGTCGGTTTCAGGCTATAGATTCGGCAGAAAAGCGTATTATCCGGTAACATAGAAATCATTCGCCACTCGTTTTCGTAGCTCCAAACCGACGATTTTGTAAGCAGGCTCTTTACAATTACCAAAAGATCTTCATAAAATGGTTTGATTGCAGTATGCGCCAAATCCGCCATACGAGAAAGCAGCAGCGGCAGGATAATCTGGGATGCATCATACCGTACATCCGTATATATCATGGGCGCAATTGCAGGGGACATCATCAGACTGGTACAGTGCTGAACGTCCGCACACTTTTCAGAACAGGCTGTTAAAATTTTTTGAAAATCATACTCTATGCAAAAGCCCCGATGGCCGTCCGCGTAATGTCCCCACATTGCCGAATTGTCGTTTGACTCTGTAAAGCAGGCAATGCTTCTCCGCTTCTGCTCATCAATCAACGTCCGATAGAACACCTTTTCAAATTCATCCTGACAACATTCTAATAAACGCAGTGCATTTTCACGGAATAGCAAAAAAGGTTTCTCGAGTGCCTCGGGTTGAATGTATTCCGGGAGAACCGAAAAAAGCCATTGAAGCTGTTCTTTCGTAAATACACTTTGAAAGGTTGGCACGCTTTCCCCATTTTTATATGCACGGTATTTTTCTGCGATCCTCCCTATATTCACTTCCCTTTTTAATAGCTTCTTCGCACGTTCCGGATCATAATGGGGCATACATTCAAACGGATCATTAAATGAAAAAATGGAACTGCCCCATATTTCATCCTTTCGGAGCGCGTCAAAAGTATGGTCGTTTACAGCCCGATAACGATACAATCTTGATGGTATATTACTTTGAACCCATGTGCGGATTTTTTCGTGCTGCTGTCTGATGATTGCGGAATCTGAAATCGATTCATAAAATGTACCGTAAAGCAAAGCGCGGAATTCTTCTCGATCAGTCATATGTTTTCCTCCAGTGCAGCTTTATATGTTGATATTATAACATATTTCGTTTTCTTGATTTTGCCTGCAAATAAAACGTTCAGAATTATATCACCATCTGCTATACTTATCCTCCGAAAGGAGCTGATCGTATAAACAGCAAATACACATCAGAAGAAAAACAAAATATCATCACTGCCTACAAAGCAGGGAAACGCGTTTCTCTGCTCGTCACCGAAACAGGAATCCCGCGCAGCACGATTTATGCGTGGCTTACCGATGAACGAGCCGAAAATTCTGAGAAGGGAACAAGTTTCACACTGCGTGAATATCGCAGCTTGGAAAACAAGGTGAACCGGTTGAAGGGCATCATTGACATCCTGCAAAAAGCACCCTGCACCGCGACCGCACCGCTGGAAGACCGGCTGTATGCGCTCGATGATCTGCATGACCAATACAGCGTTCATATGCTCTGTGATGCGCTCTGCGTACCGCGGGGCACTTTTTATAACTATCTGCTGCGCAGCAAACGCGGTTGTGCATGGTACGACAAGCGCCGGGAGGAGCTTCGCCAGAAAATTCAAACAGTCTACGATGACGGCCGCCAGATCTACGGTGCTGGAAAAATTGCTGCCATCCTGAAGGAACAAGGCTGCCGCGTCAGCGAACAAATGGTGCGTGAACTAATGCAGGATATGGGGCTGTGCAGTATCCGTCAGGGCGCGAAAAAGCAATATGATAGTGAAGCAAAGCGGTGTAAGAATTATCTTAACCAGCAATTCACAGCAACGCGACCGAATGAGATCTGGGTCAGCGATGTAACGTACTTCTGCTACAAGGAAAAAGAGCTTTACATATGCGTGATTATCGACTTGTATGCACGCATGGTGGTTGGTTTCCGGATCGGTCTGAAAAACAGCACACAGCTTGTAAAAAGCACGTTTAAGCTTGCGTATGAGCAGCGTCAGCCGCAGTTTCCTTTACTGTTTCACACGGACCGCGGCAGCAACTACCGCTCAAACGCCTTTTGTGCCTATCTGCAATCCCTCGGTGTGACACAGTCGTTTTCCCGCGCACACATCCCATATGATAATTCTGTCATGGAGTCGTTCTTTGCTTCGATGAAGCGGGAAGAACTTTACCGAACAAAATACCGCTCCGAGCAGGAACTCAGAGCGGCGGTCGCAGATTATATCAAGTTTTACAATGAGACCCGTCCGCACGCGAAGAACGGATACAAGACACCGTTCAAGAAAGAGCAGGAATACTACGTAAATTCCAAGCAAAACGAGAAAAAATAAACCAGACTGGATAGTTCGTTTTCCGCGCTTTTTACATTTTGCTGTCTGATTTTATGCACTTCCAATTTTCGTGTCCAAGATGCTTTGCGCTAAGCAAGGCGTGAAAACATTGAAATTACAGAGAAAATAAGAAAAACACCACTGTGTCCAACTCCAAGGAGTTCGGATTGCAGTGGCGTTTTCATTGCGGAAACTATTGACCGTGATCTCTGTGCAGTCACTGCGCTCCGGCAGGCGCGGCGCATCCCAAAACATCGACTTGCCGGAATCGAAGATCGGAGCCATCCGAATAAATTTCAGCGTCCGGCTGTCGCGCAGGACACCAAAGTTATTGAGATGCCGGTCTGTATTCGTCAGCACGAAATCTGTGAGGATCTGATATTCAAGGAATCCGCGCACGCCCTGCTCGGACAGGCCGTGTTCCGTGCAGACATGGATAAAATGCTCGTAGGTCGAGACGGTATTGTCTTTCTTCTCAGAATCCACAACGTCAATTGCCGGAATGAATTCCAGAGTCTCTGATGCGAAGTCCTCGCAGATGCAGCCGTACTGCTCGCTTGCGCTGCCGGTGAACTTGACCGGGCGGTACTGCACATGGTTCGCAAAGCCCTGCTTTTCATGCAGCATGGATGCCAGCACTTCATTGAGACTTTGCTGGGAATTTGCGCCGCGGTTGCCTTTGAGCAGGCAGCGCGTATCGTCGACGATCAACCACTTTTTGATCAGGTCACCTTGCAGCGATGCGCTGGGCGAATACGCTGGTGTCTGGGTGCTTGTCGAAGCTGCACCGTGAGGATGTTGGATCTGCATGGATTCCAGTGGATCGCGGAAGCTGTTGGAGAACAGGCTAACGTCTTTCCACGTCAGTTCGCTGCCGTTCGGCTTGATCCAATAATGGTCGGACAGACTGAGACCGAGGTTCCGCACGAGCAGGCTCTGTGTGGATGGAATGCCCTCCTGCTGCAAAAGCGCGGCAATGTTGCCCTGACTGATAGGGACGGCACGGCGCAGCCACCATTTGCGCAGACTGTCTGCGCCCTGACTGCCTCCGAGCGGCAGCAGTTCCGGATTTGTGCCGGGCGTGACTTTGAGGATAGCGCCGGACAGATCGTCGAGCTGCAAAGACGCAACAACATCGTCTTTGTGCATCAGATCATATCCTTGCTCTGCCATACGCGCCACCTCCCAGCTTTTGTTGGTTTGAGTATATCACAGTTCGGCGCGTAAATCCATTCAAACTGTGCTTATTTTGTGATCTCACTGTGCATTTTTCTCTGGTCGGAATTCGCAGTTCAACACTAGGCAACCTTTCGCGGAAGGGCTGAACCTCATAAAGATAGTCTCTCGCGCAGTTGGGGATGTCGCAAAACCGCAGCACTTCCCAGAGCTTGCATTTCAGCCCGTCCCAGTCATCTGATGATGCGTTTAATAAATGCGTATATTATTTTTCGCGGTGGTCACTCTGCGCATTTGGCTCGACCTTTTTAATTTGGAATCTGCGCGTCTGTCAAGCAGGTCTTGGCTCTCTCCTCCGGGAGCTGTTATTTTGGTCAGCTTATCTTAACGAAATCACGGCAAAACCAGCGGCTTTCTTTATGCAAAGCCCCGTCTGTTCTTTTTTGCAGCAGACGGGGCTTCTCTATTCCTTATACCTCGCGTCCGGCGAGGAAGACTTTTTTCACGTGGACGAGATCGTCGATGAGGAGCAGGTTGGCTTTTTTTCCGGGGGCGATGGAGCCGAGCTCGCGGTCCAGCCCCAGGAGCTTTGCCGGGTTCAGGCTCGCCATGCGGATCGCGTGGCACAGGCCGTAGCCGGTGTGCGCCATGAGATTCCGGCACGCGCTGTCCAGCGTCAGATGACTGCCGGCCAGATGCCCCTCATAGTCATAATTGAGATCCGGGCCCCAGGCGATCCCGTCGGCCTCGTTATTCTTATAATCGCCGTCGGCCGGCATGGAGTCGGTGATCAGGATGATCTTCTCCACGCCCTTCGTCCGCACGACCATCTTCAGCATGTCCGGGTCGACGTGAATCCCCGTCTCGTCGCAGATGAGCTCCGCGTACATATCCGGATCATACAGCGTATATTCGTCACAGCCTGCGCCGATGGTCCCCTGCGCAAAGCCCGGCGCCTTGCCGGAATCGCCGTGGTGCGTCTGTACCTTCACGCCGCAGCCGCGCACCCGGCGGCACTGCGCGGCGGTCGCGTGCGAATGGCCCAGCGCGAAGATTGCGTCCGGATCCGCCCGGCGCACGTCCTGCATGAACCGTTCGATCCCCGGTCTGGCCGGGTCGATCGCCCAGATGCGCGCAAAGCCGCGCATCGCGTCGATCAGCGGCCGGTATTCCTCCGGCCGGATCTCCCCGCGCCAGAGGATCGAGTTCTGGTTGCTGCCCTCGCCGCTCATATACGGCCCTTCCATATACAGGCCGCCGAGGTTCCCCGCGCCCTGCGCAATGGCAGTCTTCACATTTTCCAGCCCCTGCAGCATCTGCTGCAGCGTCAGATTGCAGTAAAAGGTCGGCAGGACCGTCGTCTCGCCGTGCGAGAGGAAAAAGTCCGCGCATGCGCGCGGCGCGGCATAAAAGTGTTCCCGGGCCGTGCCGTGGTTATGGATATCGACCAGCCCCGGCGCGGTATATAGTCCCTGCGCGTCGATCAGCTCCGCGTCCGCCGGGATGTCTACCTCCGCGCGCTTACCGCACTGCACGATGCGCCCGTTTTCAAACGTGACCGCACCGTCCCAGACATAGCTGTCTTCCAGGATCAGCTTTGTGTTGATAATTGCCTGCATGTCATTTCTCCTTTGTAACGCGGGATATCCCGCAGGGTTCCCTGCGGGATACGGGATCCTCTATAACAGCCGCCCTTCCTGCCGGCGGCAGTATAGCATTTCAGAACGCCGCTGCTTCCGTCACTGCAGCGTTTTCTCAGATATCCTTGTCCGCGATGCCGTTATACCAGCTGCCGAAGGGCTTGGCGATGGCTTCGGACACGTAGCACACGCCCTTCTTGAGACGGTAGATGGATGCCGGGCACTCCATGCTGATCGGGCCGTACAGCTCGAGCCGGGAGACCATGCGCTGCCACGAACTGCCGTCCGCATTGGCGAAATTGTGCAGCTCCACGACTTCCTTCGCGTGCATCACGTCGCGCGGACCGATCGTCGCGGACTTCGGCGGCACGGCCCACACGTCGCCGGACGCGCCCATGGGCTCGAACAGCGAGTTCTCACAGACCGTCAGCGGGACCTCCGTCGTGATGCGGGAGCCCAGCTGCAGGAATTCTTCCATGGAGGCAGCCTTGAACTCCTCGCTGCGCGGATCGATGAATGCCGTGTGGCCGGGCCATCCCGTCGCTGTGTAGATCACGTCCGCGCCGCCGCCCGTCACTTCGTCGATGACGTTGGAATATGCATCGTTCGCCCGGAGCTCGTTCGTGAAGGTGTGCCAGTGGTCGCGCGCCGGACGCAGGTCTTCCCGGATCCGGTAATAGAAGTGGTTCAGGAAGCTGTAGCCCAGGCCCGCGCCATAGGTCAGCGGCGCGACATTGCCGTTCTCGTCAGCCCACTCGTCCATGGCAAAAGCGTGGAGATTGCGGCAGTTGATATTGAACTTGTTGATCATCTCCGCGACTGCCGAATAGGCCGCCGGCCACTGGTTCGGGCAGATCATGGAGAAGGGCTTATCCTCCAGATCACTCTTTACGATGCGGTAGAACATATCCTGTACCATGCAGAGCGTCGGATCCAGGACGACGCGCACGGAATATCCGTTCTCGTTCGTGTATTCCATGTCCTCGCGTCTGATATTGCGCACGCGCTCCAGCTCCTCCAGCGGCAGCTCGCTGTGCGGCAGCCACGACGCCGGTCTGAATCTGAATTCGTCATAAAGTCCCATATTTATACTCCTTTTATCTTCGGTTTGCCGTTTTGTTGCATATGATGGTTGCGCTTCTTTCTTCCGGGAAATCAGGTCAAATAAAAAATTATAATATTATTTTTGCGCATTGAACCATTCCGAGGGGTTCAGAAGCCGTTCCGGTACATCCCGGAACAGGGTATGAATCTCATTGAGCTGCGCTTCGCTCAGCCGGGCTGTGCGGTCGAGCAGGTCCACATTCTGCCGCACCTGCTCCGCTGTCTCGCTGCCGAGCACCAGACTCGTTACGCCCGGCAGACTCAGTGCGAACGACAGGGCAAGCTCTGCAGGTGCCAGCGCGTACTTCCCGCACAGGCTGCGGAAGCTGACCAGCGTCTGCCGTGCGAATTCCATCCGCGGGTCGAGCTGCTCCGGTGTCTGGAATACCAGCCCCTGCAGATATACGCTCCGCACAAAGATCATCATGCCCGACGCGCGCAGCGCGTCAAGTCCGCCGTTGTCGATCTGCCGCCAGTCGAAGATATTCAGCGGGATCTGGGCAGCATCAAACCCGGACGCCGCGATCACGCGGTAGTCGTGATGAGCATAGGCCGAGATGCCACTGAAACGGATCTTCCCGGCCTGCTTCAGCTCATCAAACACGACACGCATGTTCTCACGGTCACAGTCGTACTCGTCAAAGTTATGCAGCATCAGGCAGGGAATACAGCTGAGTCCAAGCTGCTGCATGGAGTGCTCCAGCTGCGCATTTACGCTTCTGCGCAGTGCGTCTAGACCGCTGTGGTCGAGTGCTTTGAGCTTGGTGGTAATAAACGGCCGCTTTTCTTCCGGTATCGTCTGCAGCCACTGCCCGATGACCTGTTCAGAGTCGCCATAGGCCGCCGCCGTATCCAGCGCGCTGATCCCGTTCGTCAACGCAGTATCCAGAATCCCGAACGCCTGCGTCCGATCCGGCTTGCCGGACTGATTGTTGATCCCGTAGCTGACGCCGAGCTGTACCGTACCGAGTGAAAGCTCCGAGATGCTTACGCCCTTTGTCTCGTTGTATTTCATATGCTTTGCCTCAGCTTACCACGCAGTCCAGCCGCCATCGACCGTTACATTGGAGCCCGTCATAAAGCTCGACGCATCGGAAGCCAACAGCAAAATCGCGCCCGCGATCTCATAGCTCTGGCCGAAGCGACCAAGCATAGTCTTGTTAGCCAGCTGTGCGTTGAATGCAGCGTCGTCCTGATTTCTCGGGTTCGGGAACGGGCCCGGGGTGATGCTGTTGACACGGATGCCGTACTGCGCCAGAGACCCAGCTGCATAGCGCGTGATCTGTGCGACGCCCGCCTTGCCGGCACCGTAGTTGGGCGGCTGCTTCTGCGGATTATCGCCATAGATCCGAAGGTCCGGGGATACAATGCCGTACATCGAGCAATAGTTGATGATCGAGCCGCCGGTCTTCTTCATGAACGGAACGACCTCACGCATACCGCGGAACACCACACCGAGAGAACCGTCCACGCCCTTGTTGAACACGTCGTCTTCCATGTACTCCAACTGGCTGCCCTTGCCGTAGCCTGCGCCGTAGCTTGCGCAGTTGATCAGCACGTCGATATGTCCGTAGGTATCATAGACTTTCTGGAAGCAGGCGCGGATCGATTCCGAAGCCGACACATCGCACTCCACGAACAGATCGCCAACCGGCTGCGGGGCGTTCGCCCAGCGTTCTTCCGCCGCGCGGATATCCGCCACGACCACCGTCGCGCCGAAGTCCTTGAGAATCTTCACGTTTTCCGTGCCGAGATAGCCTGTGCCGCCCGTCACGATGCAGACCTTCCCGGTCATGTCCATCAGCTTTTTGTAATCCATTTTGCTCTCCTCGATTCTTACACGTATTCTTGCATATAATGGATGGTTTCCAGCTCCGCGCGGAACGCGGCGCGTTCTTCGTCGGTGAAACGCTTCTGCGGATAGACCTGATAGCCGCAGTCATAGCCGAGCATGGTCAGGATATCCTTGATGCCGCAGACCACACCGAACTTCAGGAGGATCTCAATGAGCTTGTTGGCCTTATACTGCGCGGCACGGGCCGTGTCGAGATCGCCTGCGCGGAAGCTACAGTAAATCTGGCTGAAGAGCTTCGGCATGACGTTGTAAGTCGCTCCAATGCCGCCGTCTGCTCCCATGGCCAGTCCGCAGAGCAGGCACTCGTCCGGGCCGTTGATGACGTTGATGTTGCCGCTGCGCAGCTCCTTGATGCGGTGCATGGTGAAGTAATCATAACTTGTCCACTTGAGGCCGATCATGTTGGGGATGTCCATAAACCGGTCGACCATGTCCCAGGTGATACTGACACCGGACAGCGGGGACGCATACATTAGAACCGGCAGACCGGAAGCGTCCGACAGCGCCTTATAATAGTCCGCAATCTCCGCTTCTCCATAGTGAAAGAAGAACGGCGGGACGGAGGAAATGGCATCGAGGCCGATCCGGCCAGCATGGCGCGCAAGCTCAACGGCAGTCGTCAGGTCAATCGCGCCGACGTGCGCAATGAGGCTGCCTCCGTTTTTGACTTCGTCCTTGGCAATCTCGGCAATTTCCATGCGTGTCTTTTTCTGCAGGACCGGGCCTTCCCCCGTTCCGCCGCAGAGATAAAAGCCATTCAAACCGGCCTTCATCTGATCGTTCATCAGCCGGCGCATGCTTCTTTCATAGACGTTTCCATCCTCATCCACGCAGGAAACCAGGGCCGACATCACGCCGGTAAACAGAATATTTGTTTTTGTCTCCATCTGGATTTTTACTCCTTTTGTCTTGTTTATGAGCCAATCATAGCAGTTTTTCTTCGCATTTTCCATCCGGCTGACGGACGAATTTCTGCACGCGATGTCCGGAATTCAAATCCTGCTGAAAGCATGAAAACCGGACGGTTTCTGTGGAAAAATGTCTGCTACGGCAATGGAAAAGCATCCTCCGTTCTGCTATATATTGAGGTAATGATTTGTTACAAGGAGAGACTTTTTATGATTTTTGATACGTTCGACCATTATACGGTCTATCTGGGGCTGAACCCAGCGCTCGATGCTGCGCTGCAGACGCTTGCGCAGCAGCTTCAGCAGCCATTCGATCCGGAAAAGGAACAGCTTGCAGGTGGCGGCTGGTTTTTTGGAACCCAGTATGGCACCAGAGCGCGTACGGAGCTGAAGGCTGAGGCACATCAGAAATACATCGACGTGATGGCAGCCGCAGACGGCGAGGAAACAATTTACTGGAAGCCCGTCAGCGAACTGCAGACCGTTCTTGCGCCGTATGATCCGGAAATCGAAGCGCTTCTGGCCGGTGTGGACAGCGATGCCATCCCGCTCCGCCTGCATCCGGGCCGTTTTGTGGTGTTCTTCCCGGAAGACGCACACGCACCGGGCGGCATGTCCGGCACGCAGAGCAGCACGATCAAAAAATATATTGCAAAGGTTCCGATCTGAATTTCCGGGTCTTCTGCCGGGCTGTCCGCAAGACGGACAGCCCGGTCTGTTTTTATGCCTGCGCAAACTGCAGCGCAAACAGATCCGCATCCTTCATTTCGAACTTCAGACGGATCATTTTTCCCTCAAACCGGGACAGGTTACTGTTGCCGCGCCAGCTGACGACACGGTTGAGTTCATTTCCATAAATCAGGTCACAGTCTTCAACCGCAAAATCGCTGGCCGGCCAGCCGGTGCCGTCGCCAATGATCCCAACGCGGATCCCACCGGCAGCAGACGTCGCATAGTTCAGTGTCAGCTGATTTCCCGTGAAACGGAAAAGCTTCGTAACAAACGAACCACCGGCATAGGGCGCATGGACGGAGGCAAAACCGTGTCGGCGGATCGCATAGCGGCGCAGGCATGCGTCGTCCCATTCATAGTGCTCATTGACAAAGATAGAGAATTCCTCTGCAGACGTTTCCAGCATGCCCCAGGCCGTAATGTAGTTGCGCTGCGTCCAGCAGCGCTCGTCCAGTTCCGGCCGCAGCCAACCTTCCAGGAAAGTCCGGTCAAAGCGGACGCCGTCGCGGCTGGTCATAAAGACACCGTCGGAAACGCCGGGGAACGGGCAGGACGCAACCTTGTGCCGGTCATACATAAACCGCATGGGCATGGAAATGTAAAGCTGTTTAGCACCGGGGCAAAGGAAGGTTGCGTTCGTGTAGAAGTGTTCCAGCGGAATATGGTGCTGGTAGCAGTTTGCACGCAGCGGCTGCCAGTGCAGAAAATCCTTGGAGCAGGTATTCTGGATTGCGCGGATCCCAACACCGAGATCGTCGAGCGTATCGGGCACACTGACTTCGCGGAATTCACCATCCTGCGGCTCGGATTCCCAATCGATCGGGCGGGCAAAATATCGCGAGTAGCACTGATATCCATCGATATTCGGGTCATAGAAGCAGAGATTCTGCGAGTCGAGCGCGCCGTCACGGATGATGGGTTCTTCCTGCATTTTGCTCCAGTGAATTCCATCGGCAGACTGATAAGCGACAAGACCGGTAGAGATATGACCGGCAACCGCTTTATACCGTGCTTCAGGCGCGCAGGCAGGGTTTGTATCCAAAAACGGGGAGAAATTGTGGGACATGATGCCGCTGAGCAGGATATTGTTTTTTGTGCTGCCCTCAAATTCAACCAGACCAAGCTCCGGCTTTTCCCAGTGGATCCCGTCATCGCTGAGTGCCAGGCAGGTATATTGCGCCGTACTCAGATCGCCCTTTTCCTTGGCAGTCTTCTGCGCGCAGGCACGGTAATACAGGCGATACTTCTCTCCATCAAAAAACACGCTGTTATAGGCACTGCTGCCTGGTCCCTCCCAAGGCTGGTCAAACGCAATGGCAATTTCCTTTTTGACAGGTGCATGCAGCTTCAACTGCGTGCCGTACATCTGGTCGATCAGATAGTGATCGACAAACAGCTCGGGGCGGCCGCCGATATTAATACCGTCGGTGTCTGTCGGACGTTCGGACTGGATAGACTCCTGTTTGCTCATGGTGTTCCTCCTTATTTAGGGGTGCAGAAGCGGAAAGAATAGAGCTCCGCGTCCTGCAATTCAAATTTCAAACGGATCATCTGGCCGGTCAGACCGCCCAGCGCCCGCTGCCCACGAAATGATACCGGGATCCTGCAGTCGTTGCCATAGAGGACGTCGCAGTCTTCCGTGCTGCGCGCACAGACCGGCTGTCCATTCTGCAAAAGGATCCCGACACGCACGCTGCCCGCGGCGCTTGTCGCACAGTTCAGCGTCAGAGCGTCCGCCGTACACAGAAGCGGTTTTGTCAGGATCACAGCCCGCTTTGTGCCTGCACGCAGGCAGACAAGGCCGTCCCGGCGCACGGAAAACAAATACAGGCGCTTTTCCTCCCCCGCTGCCGCACGCACGGAAAACGTCCAGCCGTCTGCAAACGACTCTGCGAAGGCCTCTACGCCCTCCCAGGTCAGTCCCTTCTGCGGACGGAGCCATGCATCCTCCCAGATCTGGCTTTCGCCGCCTGCGCGAACCTGCAGACACAGGTCCGCAAGCTCCGGCTGCTCCGGATTGACACGGGAAAGAAAACGCACCTTCTGTGCTTCCGGCAGGCGCAACCAACCGGGCGTACTCCCCGCAGGCGCGGCTGCGGCAGGGCCAAGGCAACGCGGCGTACACAGCGCCGCCTCGGCGCCGCTTTCCCATGCGATCCATGACCCATCAGCTGCTGCATAACTGCAGCACAGCATCGGCTCCATCTGCTTAGTCCGGATAGAAGCAGGCTACGCAGTGCCCCTGCGCATCCTTCAGTTCGCTGAGTGCCGGATCTTCGCATTTGCAACGCTCCTGGCACTTCCAGCACCTAGGATGGAACCGGCATCCCTTCGGCGGATGGGCCGGCGACGGGACATCGCCTTCCAGAATGATCTGGTCCTTTTTCACATCCACATCCGGAATCGGCACAGCAGACAAAAGCGCCTGCGTATATGGATGCGACGGGCGGCGATAAAGCTCGCTCGCGCGGGCGTATTCGACGACGCGGCCAAGGTACATAACGGCAACCCAGTCGCTCATAAATTCCACCACGCTCAGATCATGCGCAATAAACACATATGTCAGGTTCTTTTCCTGCTGCAGATCTTTCATCAGGTTCAGGATCTGAGCCTGAATCGAAACATCCAGCGCGGAAACCGGTTCGTCGCATACAAGCGTTTCCGGATTCACGCACATGGCACGCGCAATGCAGATTCTCTGGCGCTGGCCGCCGGAGAATTCGTGGGGGAAGCGGTTCATATAGTCTGCAGGGAGCTGAACCGTCTCCAGCAGCTGAGCGATCCGCTCGATCCGCTCGGCCCGCGTTTTTCCGATTCCATGGATCTGCATGGGCTCGTCAAATGCCTGCAGAATCGTCTGCGACGGATTCAGTGACGAATACGGATCCTGAAACACCATCTGAATACGGCGCTTCATGGCAAAGCGTTCTTTTTTATTCATGCTCAGAAGATCGCGCTTTTCATCGTTCAGCGTATAAAGGATCTTTCCGCCAGTCGCTTCGTGCAGACCAACGATGCATTTGCCAAGCGTCGTCTTGCCGCAGCCGCTCTCGCCGACCAGGCCGAGTGTTTCGCCGCGATTGAGCGTCAGCGACACGCCATCGACCGCCTTTACATGGCCGACGACCTGATGAAATGCACCCTTCACGATGGGATAATATTTCTGCACATCCTGCAATTCGAGGATCACATCAGCCATTGTCAGTCGCCTCCTTGTAATTCCAGCAGCGGACCTGATGGCCCGGCTCCACCTCGACCGCCCGCGGCACCTGCCGGCAGGCTTCAGTCGCGTATTCACATCGGCTGGCAAACTCGCAGCCCGCCGGGCGGTCCACCAGACTGGGTGTGCTGCCCTTGATGCTGTAAAGCCGGTCTTTTTTCATGCCAAGCACCGGGACCGCCTTTAAAAGGCCCTGCGTATATGGATGCGCCGGAGATTTCATGACCTGCCGGATGCTTCCGTATTCCACAATCCGGCCCATATACATAACAGCAATATCATCCGCCATCTCCGCCACCAGCCCCATGTTGTGCGTGATCATCATGATGGATGTCCCATGCTCACGCTGCAGCTTCTTCATCAGCGCAATAATCTGCGCCTGGATCGTAACGTCAAGCGCCGTGGTCGGTTCATCTGCGATCAGAATCCGCGGATTGCAGGCCATGGCGATTGCAATCATGACGCGCTGCTTCATGCCGCCGGAAAACTGATGCGGATAATCGCCCAGCCGCTCCGCGGCGGACGGGATCTCCAGATCCTCCAGCAGCTTCCGGGCCCGGTCGAGCGCCTCCCGCTTCGTTACTTTCTCGTGTTCCCGAATATTTTCCGCAATCTGATCGCCGATGGGATAAACCGGGTTCAATGAGGACATCGGGTCCTGGAAAATCATAGAGATTTCCTTGCCGCGGATCTGCCGCATCTGATTGCCGGTCCGGCGCAGCTTCTGGATTTCGATCTTCTCACCGGTCGCCCGGGTATAGGTGATTGAGCCTTCTGTGATCCGGCCGTATTTCGGCAGCAGCTGCATGATCGAATGTGCCGTCACGCTCTTACCGCAGCCGCTCTCTCCGACAACGCCAAGCACGCGCCCGGCTTTCAGAGAAAAGCTGACGCCGCTTACAGCCTCCAGCGGGACATTGTCGACCAGAAAGCCGGTATGCAGATTTTCCACCTGCAAAATGATATCATCTTTCATATTTCCAGCCCTCCTGTCACTGATTGGGATCAAGCGCGTCACGCAGACCGTCGCCGATGATGTTGACACTCAGAACGAACAAGCTGATTGCGATGCCAGGCGCAAGCCAGAGCCACGGATAGGCCTGCACAACATCCAGCGCCTTGGCAGCGTTAAAAATATTGCCCCAAGTCGGTGTACTTGACGGAACGCCAAGCCCCAGAAAGCTCAGTGCACTTTCCTGCAGCACATAGCCAGCCGTTGAAAGCGTGATGTTCACGATGACCGGTCCCGCTGCATTCGGCAGAATGTGGCGGAACATGATCGAACGATTGGAGATGCCGAAGGCCTGGCAGGCCAGCACATAGGTCTCCTCGCGCAGACTGAGGATCTTCGCGCGGGTCATACGGTAGGTGCCCATCCAACCGGTACACCAGAAGACAATAAACAGGTTCCAGACACCCTGCCCCATAAACGCCACCAGAATCAGGACAAGGATCGTCTGTGGGAACGTGGTGAACAGCTCGGACAGACGCAGCAGGAACCGGTCCAGCAGGCCGCCGAAATAGCCGCCGAGGCAGCCCAGCGCCGCACCAATAATTGCACCGCCAAGTGCGCCAGTCAGGCCGATCAAAATGGAGATCCGGCCGCCATACAAAAGACGTGTGAAAACATCGCGGCCGACCTTGTCTGTGCCAAGCAGGTGGGTCTTGCTGGGTGCGAGCGTCCGTTCCGTCAGAGAGATCGCTTCTGGATCATAGCTGGTCAGAAGCGGCGCAAAGGCGGAGGCGAAAATCAGAATGCCAAGCAGGATCAGCGCAATGACGGCCATTTTGTTTCGCTTGAATTTTTTCCATTGCCGCATGCCCTGCGTGTTTCTGGATTTCTTATTTTTCATGCCGATGCCCCCTTATCGTTCTATATCGACCCGCGGGTCAAGCAGCGTTGTGAACAGGTCCGCAAGGAAGCTTGCGATCAGCGTAACGAACGCAATGATCATTGCGGTTATCATAACGACTGGATAATCCTTACCAGAAATCGCGTCCAGCAGCATACCACCCATACCAGGCCAGCCAAATACGGATTCGATCACAACGGAACCGCCGACAAGCCCCGGGATCCGGAAGCAAAGCAGCACCGTAACAGGAATCAGCGCATTGCGGAACGCGTGCTTGAGATAAACCTTACGTTCGGAGAGGCCCTTGCTCCGCGCTGTCTTGATGTAGTCCCTTGTCAGGACATCCAGCAAAGAGCCTCTTGTGTGGCGCATGAGTGCGCCTGTCAGCGCCAGCCCCATCACAACAGCCGGAAGGATCAGATGCGCAAGCCGGGTTCCGAAGCTGTTATCGCCATACACCAGGCGGCCGCCAGTCGGCAGCCAGCCAAGCTTCAGAGAAAAAATCGTAATACCAATAATGCCCATGAAGAATTCCGGGATCGAAATTGCCAATACACTCAGCGCTGTACAGCCGTAGTCCAGCAACGTGTTCTGCTTGATTGCAGCCAGAATGCCGAGGCAAATGCCAAAAACCGAGGAGATCAGGATACCGCAGAGTGCCAGCTCCATGGTTGCCGGCAGGCGTGTCCGCAGCATATTGACAATGGGTGCGCCGCTGACGAGGCTATAGCCGAGTTCCCCGCGCAGAATATTCCAGATCCATCGGAAATACTGCACATAAACCGGCGCGTCCAGACCCATTGCTTTTTCGTAGGCTTCGAGATCAAAGGTCGACGATGAAAGCAGTTCAGGGGGAATCTGGTAGGTCAGCGGATTGCCTGGCGTCAGCTGAAGCGCTCCAAAAATTACAATACTGATAAGAATCAGCATTGGAATCAATGACAGAAATTTCTTTAGAATATGCTTTAAGGAATCCTTGTTCACACTTGCAATCCTCCATCCATTCAGAAACGAGGAGGGTGGGCGAGTCAGCCCACCCTCCGAAAAGGTCTACTTTCTTCTGTTCGCAGTCCGGCACCGGATCACTTCAGATGCCACTGCTCCAGATGACGCTCGTAGTTGAAGATACCATACTGGAACTGCGTGGGAAGATCCAGACGGCTGCTGTTGACGACAACATAGGTTTTGAGGTTCCAGAGCGGGATATCCTCGCAGGCTTCGATCTCGTGCGCCTGCAGCTCCTTAACGACCTCAACGCGTTCTTCCACACCTGCCTCTGTATAACGGTTCAGCAGATCTGCCCAGCCTTCCTGGAGGCTGGTGCCATAGATGGCCTCGTGGATCGAACCAGCCTTCTGCCAGCCATAGATCTCGCCTGCACCGGTGGAGGACAGGCCGCGGTAGATCATGTCATAATCGCGGGTCGTGTAGATGAGGTCCAGAAGATCGCCCTTCAGGAAGTTCAGCTCAACCGTGAAACCGACCTGCTCGAGATAATACTTGAGCGTATCCATCAGGTCGATGGTCTGCTGATCGCTGTAGAAGTATGCGATGCGAATAGGCCGAGAGAAGTCATAGCCGGCCTCTTCCAGAAGCGCCTTGGCTGTGTCAGGATCATAAGAAAGCGTCTGTGCGTCGGCATTGTACTCAACGCGGGACGTCGGAACCAGGGTGTTCATCAGCATTGCCTGCCCGTTGAAGAGCTGGTCGCAGATCGTCTGCTTGTCGATGGCCTGCGAGATTGCCTGACGGACACGGATATCCTGCAGCTTGTCATTGCCATTGAGGTTGAAAGACAGCACACGCAGATACATGGCGTCATCGATTTCATAGCTGGTCAGCGCAGGGTTCGCGGACAAGACCTGCTCGACGGATGCATAATCGCTGAACTCGGAAAGATCGAGCTCACCAGCCTGCGTCTTAGTCACAAGCTGGCTGTCAGAGGTGACTGTAAGCTGAACGGTCTTGATGCCGGGCTGCTCGCCATAATAGCCGTCATAGGCCTCCAGGATCAGGTAGGAACCCGGCTGGAACTCCTTGAACTTGTACGGGCCGCTGCCGACGGGTGCCTGCCAGAACGAGCAGGTGTGCAAGGTCAGGGGATCTTCGCCTTCGAGCAGGTGCTTGGGATACGGAGCCCACTGTGCCATGGCCATCAGGAAGTCGCCGTTCGGAGAGCTGAGCTTGAAGGTCACGGTCTGGCCATCAGCAGTAATGCCGGAAACCGTATCAGCGGTGCCTTCGATGTATTCCTGCGCGCCTTCAATGCTCTGCAGAGAGCTGGAGATGATGGTCGTGATCTGCGCGGACTTCAGCGCCATCTCTGCGCTCCAGCGAACATCTTCAGCCGTAATGGGTTCGCCGTCATGCCAGGTTGCGTCGCTGCGGACTACAAACGTGTAGGTCAGCTGATCGTCGGAAACAGAATAGCTTTCAGCCAGATCGGGGATCGTCGGCTGATCGTCTGTGTCGACCTTCAGCAGACGGGAGAACATCCCTGTACGGTAGAATCCACCCGGATCGCCCCAGGCCGCTTTTACCTGGTCTTTACCGGACTGCTCATCCAGTGCAAGGTGCAGGATCCCATCTGTCGTAGCTGGAGTCTGTGCCGTAGTTTCTTCCGAGTCCGTTGTCGTTTCGGTCTCGGCTGCGGGGGTTTGCTCGGTCGTGGTAGCGGTCTGGTCCGTATTGCTCTGCGCGGGCGCTGCACAGCTGCACAGCATCATCAGAGCCAACACAAGGGCCAGCAGGCGGTAAACCAGATTCTTTTTCATTTTTCGTCCTCCTTCAAATTTTCTTGCCATCTGGTTTGACAGCGTCAATATGCAGAAGCGCGCTTACGCGTCGCGCTGATATTGCAGGTTCTCTCGCCGTTCTCTTTGTTCAATATAGCAAAAAGAGCCGCATTACACCACTTCATTTTTAGACAAGTTTCGGCGTGAAATGTCTGGAATTCAAAGTTTAGTGAAATATCGGGTTGATTTTATGTCCGGAATGCCTATAATAGAGGCAGTGGCTATCCATAACGAACCAGATTCACGCACCCACATTCTTCGTCTTGGTAGCATTTTTACAGAATTTCTTGCCGATTCCTGCGTGTATTTGTTCAGTATGCAGAAAGGAGCCCCGCAATGCAGCGAATCTACAGTCTGAATTTCTCGATTGGAGAACTTCCGTGCCGTCTGACGGCAATTTGTCCACATTTTGAAAAAACCTCTGCATATTTCCACCGGCATCCGGTTTTTGAGCTTCACTACGTCTCCAGCGGCATCTGTGCAGTCAAGACAAGTCTCGGCCTGAGCGAGGCGACAGTCGGCCAGGCCATTCTGATTGCCCCCGGCGTTTACCATTGTGTCAACCAGAACATGCCGAACGTCGATAAAATGAGTCTCAGCTTCGAAATTCTCCAGACGGATACCCCTCATCTCGACAGAGACAGCCGGCTGCTTCTTTCTGCCATGAACACCGCTCCGATCTCCGTCCTCGACATTACAAATTCAGCGGGAGGCGTCCCGCTTCTGGACGTACTGGAGCAGATCCGCACGCTGGCCGATCACTACGAAGATGAGCTTGTCCAACGTGAGCAAATGCGTGCGTTGGCCGCTCTTTTGTTTTTGGGCTTGTTCCAGAAGCTGACCGATCAGCGGCCCCAACCGACTCTGGAACCCGCGGATTCCATCTCGCAGCGCGATTTCCTGATCGACGAGTTTTTCAATCTGCACTTTGGCCTCAACGACGGCAACGAACGACTGGCAAAGCTCCTCTGCATCAGTCCGCGCCAGCTGGACCGGATTCTGCGTAAATCCTACGGCATGAGTTACCGGGAAAAACTGACGGAAATCCGGATCGAGGTCTCCATGGACCTGCTCCTGACGACGGAAAAGAGCGTCGCGGAGATTTCTGAGATGGTCGGCTACAGCAGCCCGGCCAATTTCAGCACGTTTATCAAAAATGTCACCGGAAAAACGCCCAGCGCCATCCGCCGCGAACGCGAAAAGTATATCTACAATCCGGAATAAACGCCATGCCCCTGTTTGTACCCTGTGGTGGTTCTATACCATCTACTATTATGGATCGATTTCCGTTAAATAAAAAGGCCTTTGGATGTCAGATGACACCCAAAGGCCTTTTCTATGTGCGGGCTCCGAGCAGCATGGATCAGCCGCCAAGCTTGAAACCCAAACCCGCAGTCCCGTGAAATCCACGATGACGATGTGTTTATACTACAATATAGCAGCTCGCGACACACTCCCCCGCTGTTTTATGGTCTCAGCGTGGTCACGTCATTGATCAGGAGGGCGTCGGGGTGGAAGGAGTGGATCTTTTTGAGGTTTTCCGGGGTGGTGAGGCCGACTTCCGGGGTCCAGGTCATGATCCACAGCTCTTTTCCATATTTGCGTACGCTTTGCGCGGTATCTGCGTTCAGCCATCCTTCGATCAGACGGATAGCGTCCGCCTGTGTTTCGCCGAAAGCGGAGATGCTTTCCACGTCCGGCAGGAAGCCCAGCACTTTGATCGTGCTGTCATACGCCTTGACCTTCTTTACTGCCTCTGTGCTTTGAACGCCAAGCACCACTTTATGAAGATAGTCGTGTTTTTCGATGCTTTCCGGGAAGCTAACAAGGACTTTATCTCCTGCTGCATAAAACGTGCGGCAGCGTCGGATGGTTCTGGTGCTGCCGCATGTTTGCTTACGGTCCTGTTTTGTCCATCAGGCGCTTTTCTCTGCTGCGCAGCGCTTAAGAAGCTGCTGGATGCAGATCGTGACGCCGGCCATGACGCATGCGGAGGCCAGCAGCATCGGCTGATAGGTGCCGAGACAGTCGAAGGTCAGATTGGCGATCGGCGTGCCGACGGCGTAGCCGGCCGTATTGACGGATACGATGATGCCAAGCATCTTGTTGTACTGCGGCCCCTGAAACAGGTCCTGCGCGATCAGCGGGAGCATGATCGTCTCCAACGGCAGCGCCAGCGCGGACAGGATGCCGTAGGCCATCGCCAGCACGCGGCCCGCGGGTGTGGCCGTGACCTCTGCGAGAAGGATCAGCACCGTGATCGCCGCGCAGTCACACAGAAGTACGGTCTTCCGAAGTCCCGCATGGTCGTGAATGACGCCCGTCAGGAATTTGCACACGGTCAGGCTGAGCGCATGCGCGCTCACGACCGCGGCAACATAGCCCGCATCCAGACCGACGTCCTTCATATGCGCCGCGCTGACACCGGTCGTGCTCTGAAGGATAAAGCCGGTCAGGAAGACGCAGACAAGGAGCAGATAGAACCGGGCACCGCGCGCGGTGCTCTGCCCGCTTTCAGCCTGCTGCGGTTCTTTTTCTGCGCTCGTGCTTTCTGGGATTTTCTCCGGCGGCTCGCGATAGAGCGCGAGGACGATCCCGGCGGTCACGGCCAGGATCAGCGCCACGAGCTTATAGGCATTGCGATAGCCGAAGGCGTCGCCGGGCGCATAGATGATCGGTGTGACGATCTGCGTCGCGACTGCCGCGCCGACGCCGTTTGCCGCGAGGATCAGGCCCATGATCTTTCCGGCGTGCGCCGGACACCAGCGGTGCACGATGCTGCCGACCATCGTCGTTGTCGTCCACGCAAGGCCGAGGCCCAGCAGCACGCCGCCCAGATAAAACAGATAGATGTTCGGTGCATAAGCATAGAGCAGCATGGACGCGATGAGACAGGCGAAGCCCGCGGCAATCAGCCGTTTGCGGCCGAATCTCGCGCACAACGCACCGAAGAAGAGATTCACGACAGCCGTTGCGATATAGCGGCAGCTGTCATTGATCGAGAAAAGGCTGCGCTTGATGCCGAGGGCCTCGGTGATGGCCGCGAGATAGAGGCTTTTACTGCTGCTGCAGAAGCCGAGACAGACAAAGACCATCAGGAAGCTTGCGGCGACAATGACCCAGCGATACCGCTGCGGGGAGATCTTTATGTGCTTCATCAGACGCCTCTTTATGGTACGAGCAGTTCCCGGTGATCCGCCGGAAGGAGGATCCCGTGCAGGACCTTTTCATGCAGGCGCGGCAGATCGGCGCGCTCCCACTCGCAGAGGGGATAGCGGTATGCGCCGTCTGCATCCGGTCTGTCCGCCAGCACGTCGGAAAAACGGAGCAGGCGCACATCGTAGTTTTCCTCTGCGTCCGCCGCAGTCAGGATGTAGACCGGCAGGATCTGAAGACCAGTGACAAAGGTCCTCGGCCTGCCGTCCAGCTCTCCCTTTGCGAGCGTATAACGCGGGACATAGGTGATGCGGCTGTCGCGGCTCTGCGGGTGAAAGCTGACGAAGTCGCCGAGCGAGTAGAAGATCAGGCAGCTGCGCTGCTCGCCGTTTTGCGTATAGGTGTACTTTTCCATCGGCTGTGAGACGTGCGGATGCGTGCCGACGATCACATCAACGCCCATTTCCGCGAGCTTGTGCGCGTATTCCACAGTCTTGGGATGCGGATATAGCTCGAATTCCCAGCCCCAGTGTGCGTGCAGCGTGATGATGTCCGCCTTCTGCGCCTTTGCCGAGGCGATGAGCTGTTCGATGAGCGTAAAATCGCACGGGGTGTCGTTGAAGCGCACCTCATTCAGGAGCCACTTCTTTTCATACGCACGGTCGTTGAGGTCGAAGGTCGCGCTCAGCTCCGCGACGCGCACGCCGCCGACGTCCAGCACGAGCGCCTGCGTCTGCTCCTGCGGACTGCGGTTCGTACCGGAATGCGCCGCGCCGCGGCGGTCAAGCTCGTCGAGCGTTGCGAGCAGACCCGCCTCGTCATAGTCATAGCAGTGGTTATTCGCCGTGGAGAAATAGCGGATCCCGGCGTTCACAAACCGGTCCAGCATCCCGGCGGACGTGTTCATGCGCGGATTGCAGTCTGTCCTGGTCTGGCCGGGCAGGACCTTCGGCTGGTTGCGGCCGAAGGGCGCGGCGGGATAGACCGTCGATTCCAGATTTGCCGTCGGCAGGTCGGTGGTCAGGTAGAAGTCCGCGATGGAATCGAACAGGTGCGGCGTGTACGCATCGCAGATGCAGTCGACTGCCATGCAGTCCGAGCCGTGGCTGACGGTGATGCGTCGCTCCTCGCGGAAGCCGGCAGGCAGCGGGAACTGCAGATCCTGCTGCCGGAAAAACTCCGCGAGGTTAGATCCGGGCATGGGCTGCTCCAGCGCGTGCCCCCAGCATTTGTAGCACCAGAATTCCTCATCCTCCCGCGAGGAATAGACGCCGGGGCACGGATGCGGCTGGCAGAAGCGCACAGGATCTTCGGCGGCCATCGCCTCGAGGCGGGCGATGGTCTCCCGCGGGATCTGACTTGCGTATTTCATTTCAGGCGTCCTCCTTACTTATGCAGCGAGTCCATCGAACGCGGCTTGACGCCTTTCGGGATGGGGCATACATAGCCCTCCGGGCCGACCAGACGGCGGTGCTCCTGCTTTGCCCGCTCCAGCAGCTCCGCGTTGACCATCAGCTCCGCGCCCATCGCGGCAAGGGATTTTGCGATGTACAGCGTCATCTTGTGCGCGAGCGGCATGATGCCCTGCGTCACAGCCTGCCAGCTGTGGCACGGCGTGCCGAAGGCCCACGTCGCGGCCTTGGCCTGCACCGTGGGGCAGACCCAGCTCACGTCGCCGACATCGGTCGAGCCGCATTCATACTCGATCTGGCCCGTGTAGGGCAGCAGCTCATCGTGGATGGGATGCACCGGATCGGCCTTCGGATACTCCATCAGCGCCTTTTCAGTCAGCTCGCGGGCGAAGGTCTCGTCGGCTTCGGTGATCTCGGGCACGCCGATCTGCGCCATTTTTTCATAGAGCACGCGCTGAAGCGTGTCGTTCAGGATCGTATCAGAGCAGGCCTTCACAAAGTCGATCTCGACCGTTGTGCCGGTCATGAGGGCCGCGCCGCGCGCGATGTCGTTGACGCGTTCATACAGCTCCTTGACCTGTGCGCTGCGCGGCGCGCGGATGAGATAGAGGACCTCCGCGTGCGGCTGCACGACGTTCGGGCTGAAGCCGCCTGCGTCGGTGATGGCGTAGTGGACGCGCGCCTGGTCGATCATATGCTCACGGAGGTAGTTTGCACCGATATCCATCAGTTCTACAGCGTCCAGCGCACTGCGGCCCAGATGCGGCTCGGCGCCGGCATGCGCGGCCTTGCCGTTGAATTTGTAGAGCACCTGGCAGTTTGCGAGCGAGGTCTGCACGCGCACGCCTGCGTTCTCGTCCGGATGCCAGCAGAGCGCCGCGTCCAGCTCGTCAAACACGCCGTCGCGCGCCATGAACGCCTTGCCGGAGCCGCCCTCCTCGCCGGGGCAGCCGAAGAGGATGACCGTGCCGGAGCACGTTTGGGTCTCCAGAAAGCGCTTGATGGCGATAGCCGCGCCGAGGCTGGCCGTGCCGAGCAGGTTGTGCCCGCAGCCGTGGCCGCATGCCCCGCCCGCGGAACGTTTTTCCGTCACACCGCCCTCCTGGCTCAGGCCGGAGAGCGCGTCAAATTCCGCCAGCACACCGATGACCGGATGGCCGGAGCCAAAGCGGCCGGAAAAGGCCGTGGGGATCCCGGCAAGGTTTTCTGTGACCTCGAAGCCCTCGCTGCGCAGCGCGCTGCAATAGCGCCCGGCGGCGTGGAATTCGGTAAAGGCGGTCTCCGGGTCCGCCCAGATGCCGTCCGAGAAGTTGTAGAGAAATTGCGCTTTTTCGTCGAGAACAGACAAGAAATCAAGCTTGACCATGAATAAACCTCCCGAAATTTTTCTGTTTTCATTATAATCCCGCATCCGGGAAAATCCACCGCACCACGTGTTGTTTCGTGAAGTTGCGCGGAAATTGCGTAAAAGTTGCGTGCGGGAATGCACGCATGTCCACCGGTCATACGCTCCAAATACAAAAGCACCGCCACAGCCGGAGCGCATGTGCGCCCCGCCGCGGCGGTGCTTCGTATTCTTTCTATTCCATGCGGCCCGCAGCTTTTTCCCGGCGGGCGCTGCTGACGATCAGGAAGCAGATGCTTCCTAGGATCAGCACACAGGAAAGCATCTGACGGAGCGTCAGCTGCTCATGCAGGAGGATCGCGCCGATCACAATGCTTCCCAGCGGCTCAAACACGCTCAGGATCGCGCACAGCCCCGCCCCGGCATACTGCACGCCGTATTGCAGGAAGACCGTAGCACAGACGTTATTCAGGAAGGCGATCAGCGCAATGATCCCGAAATTCGTCAGGATGCTCCGAAGCTGCAGCGTCGCGGTCAGCGCGCCGTAGATCAGGCCCACAACGGCCATGAGCAGGCAGATATAGAAGGTGAGCGTCTGCCGGTCTTCCTCCTCCAGAATGCCCGAGCGCTCCATGTACAGCAGCTGGAACGTCCACGTAAGGACGGACAGCACAGCAAACAGGAGGCCGCGCTCCGCGCCCGCCGTGACATTTTCAAGAAGGAGCCCCATGCTGATGGTCAGGACGGCCAGGGTGATGATGGTCGTTCCGGGCAGCTTCTGCCGGAACAGCACCGCCTCCATCACCGCAACAAGCGCGGGGTACATAAAGTGGATCGTTGTGACTGTTCCGACCGGCAGATACAGATACGCCAGATTCAGAAAGATCTGTGTCGCCACCGTCCCGAAAACGCCGTACAGCGCGATCTTCGGCAGACTGCGCAGTTTGACGGCTGGGGGCTTGCGCCGGATGCAGCCTGCCAGAAGCAGCAGGAGCATGCCGCAGCCTCCGCGTCCGACCAGCAGCGTCGCGACGGACATGGACTCCTTTGTCGCCAGCTTGATGAGCGCCGCGCCAAGGCCGTACAAAAGCGCCGAGGCCGTCGCAAATACGGCGCCTTTGAAGCGTGTCTTTTCCATTTTTCTCTCTCCGATGTAAAAAAGTCGTATGCGCTCCGAAGAATGCCGCCGGTGGTCCGGCGGCGTCACACTCAGAGACGGATCTGGGCGGTATCTTCGTGGTACTCGATCAGTTCCCGGTCGCGCAGGATGGCGTCCAGCGTGGCAAAATACGCTGCCTTGCTCTCATAGGGCGCGTGATAGCGCTCCACGACCTGCTTTGCGCGCGCCGCGCCGTTTTCCATCAGCAGCGCCATGAGCAGCAGCTGGCCCTTGGCCGAGTTGACGCAGGCCATCTCGCGGTCAACGAGGTGATAGTCATCGCCGTGCGACTTTCCGGCCGCGCCCGCGATGTGCGGATGCAGGACCGGCATGATGCAGCTGATGTCGCCCATGTCGGTGCAGCCCGTCGTCCACTCGTTTGTGATCTTCACGCGGTCCGCGCCGAGCAGCGCCCGCATGGCCTCGCCCACTGCCTGGGCAAGCTCCGGGCTGTTGACCAGCGGCGCATAGCCGGGCCGGTCACTGACCGAGACCTTCGCCCCGAGCGCCAGCGCGCCCGCGGCCAGCGCACGGTCGACCTTCCGGTTCGCGTCCAGGATCGCGTCGAACGACGCGCCGCGGATGTATGATTCCAGCGTCGCCTCGCAGGGAATGATGTTGACGCATGCGCCGCCGGAAGTCATGATCGGATGGATGCGGATGTGATCGCCGTCGCGCAGCGTCTCGCGGATGGCGTTGATGCCCTGCAGGCCGAGCGACGCGGCATAGAGCGCATTGACGCCCTTTTCCGGGCTCCCGCCCGCATGGGCCGCGACACCTTCATAGCGAACGGTCTTTGCAATGCAGCCGTTCTGGCCGTAATGGCAGTCAAAATCGCAGTCAGTGCGTGTGCTGGTGTGGAATAGAAACGCCAGATCCACGCCGTCCATGTATCCGCGGTGCATGAACTCGGTCTTGCCGCCGAGATAGTGGATCACGCCCGCGCGGCGCAGGCCGTCGCGGAAATCCAGCTCGATCAGCTCCTCCGCCGGGACGCACATCAGCCGGACCGACCCGCTCAGGCCGTCGAGCGCGCCCGGCTCCTTCAGCGCCAGCGCGATCCCGGCCATGGCCGCGCACTGCGCGTGGTGGCCGCAGGCATGGGCGCAGCCGTCCACCGCCTGCACATGGTTCGGCGCGCTCAGCGCATCCAGCTCCGCCATGATGAGCAGCTTCGGGCCGGGCCGTCCGGTCTCGATATCCGTGTAGAAGCCGGGGATATCCCCCGCCTTGACGAGCGTATAGCCCACCTTTTCAAACACGTCCTGCATATACGCAGTCGTCTTCCACTCGCGGAAGCCCGTCTCCGGGTGCCGCCAGATATAGTCCTCCGCCGCGAGGATCTCCTCGCGGTGCTTGTCAACGAGTGTCTCATAGAGCTTGGTCTGCATGGCGTAGCCTCCTCATGATCCCATCATTATAAATCAGGCCGGAAGCGCAAAACTCCGCATTCCGGCCCTGGGTGTATCGCTCAGATCTCGAAGTATTCCTGCATCAGCCGCATCGACAGCTTCGCGCCGTTCGGCAGCTGATCGAGATCGATCTCCTCCTGCCGCGTATGGCAGCCGCGGCCCACCGCCGCGCTGACGCAGATGGCCGGGATCCCGGCCGCGAGCGGAATGTTGGCGTCGGTCGAGCTGGGGCCGTGGATCGACTCCGCGTCAAACAGCTCGCGCACGGCGCTGTCCGCGCGCGCAATGAGCGCATCCAGCTTTTCCTGCGGCACGTCGCCGCCGCACGGGCGGTCGCCGACCAGCGTTACCTCGACCTCCACGCCCATCGCGCGGTAGGCCTCGAACGTCTTTTCAAAGAACACGCGCATGGTCTCCAGGCACTCGCGGTCGTTCGAGCGGTACTCGCAGAGCATCGACGCCTCCTGCGCGATGGTGTTGACCGACGTTCCGCCCTCGATCACGCCGACGTTGTAGGTCGTCTTGACGCCCTCCTTCTGCGGCACCTTCATGGTGTAGATGGTGTTGATGATGGAGGACAGGTAATAGATCGCGTTGCGGTTCCCGAACGCGCCGTAGCTGTGTCCGCCCTCGGTGCGGACGGTCACGCGGTAGCGGTGCGAGCCGACCGCGCTCGTCACGACGCGGCGCAGGTTCGTACCGTCGAAGGTGTAAAATTCGCGGATGCGGCTGCCGTAGTCCTGTACGATCCGGCGGCTGCCCTTCAGATTGCCAAGCCCCTCCTCACAGGAGTTCGCCACGAACAGCAGGCCGCATTTTGCCCGCAGCTTCCGCTGCACGAAGTAGCGCGCGCTGACCATCATCACGGCGAGATTTGCCGTATCGTCGCAGACGCCGGGCGCGTACATCTTCTTTTCATCCTCGCGGAAGGGCATCGGCTCGGTGTCCGGGAAGACCGTGTCGGTGTGCGCCATGAAGACGACCAGATCATTCTCGTCCGTCACCTGATACCGGCATACGACGTTCAGCGCCTCATCGATCTCCACATCTTCAAAGCCGTTGGCCCGGAACCACGCTTTGCAGTATTCCGCGCGCTTTTCCTCGTGGTGCGAGGGCGCGGGAATGGCGCACAGGTCCCGGATGATCCGCTTGATATCCTCGATATTTTCCGCAATGTACGAAAGCATTTCCTTTGTCAGCATCGTTTTTTCCCTCCGCTTTACAGCAGGACCGTTCCGGTCCCGTCGCTGCCGATCTCGATCTTCGTCCCATATGGCAGGCTCATTTCCGCGAGCCGCTCCAGAATGCCGCTGTGCGCGTCCGGGGCGGGCCAGCCGCCGACCGAGCGCTTTTTCCCGAAGCCGAGCTCGACCGGCAGCAGCTTCAGCTTGCGGAGCTGTCCGTCCTCCGCCTCCCAGTACGGGACGACCGCCTCAAACATGACGCGGCTGTAATACAGGCCCTTCCGACCGTGGTCCGAGCGCTTTTCAAACATCTCGTCCAGTCCCTCGCTGCCGGTCATGCCCTGCTTTTCGAAGAAGCCCACCGGGGCCTTTTTCACGGTCTCCAGCTGGATGATGAAGTCGCCCAGCGAATAGAAGATCGGGCAGCCCTTGTAGATTTCGATCGGGCGGAGCATGTGCGGCCCCGTGCCGACGACGGCATGCGCGCCCGCGTCGATGCAGCGGTGCGCAAATTCCACGCAGAACTCCGCAGGCTCGCTCTTCACCGCGCCCATGCACTCGTGCGAGTGGATGGAGACGATCACATAGTCGGCCATGAAGCGCGCCTCGCGGATCATTTTTTCCGTGCGGGCCATGTCGGTCTCGTTCACGCGGGTGCGGATGCCCGGCTTGTCCGCGCGCGCGATGCGCATGGTGCCGAACTCCGCCGCGCCGTCGGGCAGCTCAGGGAGATAGCCCTGCGAGCGTTCCAGCTCGCGGTCAGCGTTGAGGTCCAGCGCGGCCGCGATCTCGCGCAGCTGCGCGAGCTGCGCCTCCGGCAGCTCATACCGGGTGTCGAACCGGAGGCCGTTCAGGCCCGGACGCCCCGGCATAGTGCGCGTCTGCTCGCCCGCCATCGCGTCGGGATAGAACGTCGAGCACGCGCCGATCACGGCGTAGCGCCCGCCGGGCGCGTCCAGATAGATGGGCGCTGCGGCCTCGGCCAGCGAACGGCCCGTGCCGCAGGTGGGCAGCCCCGCCGCCTGCAGGTATTCCAGCGTCTTCAGCAGTCCCGCGTGGGAATAGTCCATGGCATGGTTGTTCGCCGTGGTCAGCATGTTGAAGCCGAATTCCTTCACGCCGTCCAGCACGCGCGGCTCCGCGCAGAACCAGCTTCCGCCGGACAGCGCCGCGCCGTAGGTCTCAAAGTTGTGGATCGTCGTCTCCAGATTCAAAAACCGGAGCTCGCCCTGCGCGATAAAATCCCGCAGCGCTTCAAAGCCCTCATAGTGTCCCGGCAGCTGCCGGAAGATCATCGCGTCGCCCGCGGCGGTACATTTCATGACAGACATCTCCGTTTCCTCCCTTTTCTGCGCGGCTTTTTTATGGAAGTCGTCAGTTCTCCGCGTTTTCTTCGGTCTCGTCGTCCTCAAAGCGCAGCTCGTCGAGCCCTGCCGAGCGGAGCTGCACCTCCGGCTGCTCCTGCTGCGGGAGCGTCTGGTACAATTCGCCCGCCGCATGTCCCTCCTCGCGGCGCATGACGCGCGCCTCGATGGCCGGGTAGGTCAAATACGTCGTGATCGACGCGACGAACGAGAACATGATGAGCGCCGCAAAAATGAACGAATACGGCAGCAGCCCCACGCCGAGCCCGATCAGCAGCGCAAACAGCAGCAGCGCCAGAAGGGTCTTGCCGATGTTGCCGAAGACCAGCGCCATGCTGTTTTTCAGCAGCGCGCCCAGCGGCAGATCGACCATTGCGAGCATGGGGAAGAAATAGAAGCTCACGCACAGCGTCAGCAGCACCACGCACGCGGCGAAGCCCGCCAGCAGGACAAAGACCTTGTTGACCTGCATCAGATTATAATAGAAGACCGTGCTCAGAACGAACAGCGCCATCACCGCCGCGATGGCCGCGCCGCCGCCGAGGCTCTTCCAGAAATCGCGCCGGAAGGCCTTCCAGTAGTCCGGCCACAGGAAATGGTTTTCATCGCGCACCATCACCGACGTGATGCGGTGCATCGCCGTGAGCGCCGCCGGGATCGTGATGATGGGCACGCACGAGAGCACGAACAGGAGATTCAGCTTCAGAAGCTCAAAAAACTCCCGCCAGAGCATGTCCATATAGCCCACAAAGCCGCGTTTTCTGATCGCGCTGCGTTCCAGATCCGGCCGGTCCCTGCGCGGCTCATACCATCTTCTCATTGCGCATCCTCCTTCCGGACAGGACAGCACAGATTGCGTTCGGTCTGTGCGTCAAACACCTGAATATTCCACGGGTCGACCCGCAGCGCGAGCGTATCGCCCGGCTGCACGCCGGAATGGTTCGTCAGAACAATCAGGAAGCGTACCTCGCCGCAGCGGAGCTGCACATGCAGTCCCGCGCCCATCGGCAGCACGTTCAGCGCCTCTGCCTGCAGCATCGGCTCGCTGCTTGTATCCAGCCGGAAATCCTCCGGCCGGACGCCGAGGATCACGCGCATGCCGTCCTCCGCACCCGCCGTGTCCAAAGGCAGGCGCTGCGCGGGCAGCTCCAGCGTCTTCCCGAGCAGCCGGATGCTCCAGCCGGTCTCTCCGCGCCGCAGGTGCGAGGCGAAGAAGTTGATCTTCGGCGCGCCGACAAAGCCCGCCACATAGACCGAGTTCGGGTGGTCGTAAATTTCCTGCGGCGTGCCGGTCTGCACGATCCTGCCCATGTCCATGATCGCCAGCCGGTCGCCCATCTGCATGGCCTCGGCCTGATCGTGCGTCACATAGACGAACGTCGTTTTCAGCCGCTCATGCAGGCGGATGATCTGATCGCGCAGTTCTGTCCGCATTTTCGCGTCGAGGTTCGACAGCGGCTCGTCGAGCAGGAACACGACCGGCTCGCGCACCATCGCCCGCCCCAGCGCCACGCGCTGGCGCTGGCCGCCGGACAGCACGCGCGGGCGGCGGTTGAGCAGATAGTCGATATCGAGGATCTTTGCCGCCGCCTCCACGCGGCGCTTGATCTCCTCCTGCGGGAGCTTCATGCTCTTGAGCGGAAACGCCATGTTCTTATAGACCGTCAGATGCGGATAGAGCGCAAAGGACTGGAAGACCATCGCGACGTTGCGCTTCATCGGCTCGAGCGTGCTCACATCCTCGCCGTCAAAGCGGAGCGTCCCCTCCGTCGGCTTTTCCAGCCCTGCGATCAGGCGCAAAAGCGTGCTTTTTCCGCAGCCGGACGGCCCCAGCAGCACGATGAATTCGTGATCGGGTACCGTCAGGTCGACCTGCTTGAGCGCCTGCGTGCCGTTCGGATAGACCATGCTGACGCCGGAAAGTTGAATTTCAGCCATTTGATTCGCTCCTGTTTCATAAAGTTGCGCTGCCGCAGATCCTTTCACCCGCGGTCTCACTGCAATAACGATAGCACAGGCCCCCGCGAAACGCAACCGCGCGCAGCGCGCTTTCTTTCGCTGCGCAGTGCGTCCGCCGTAGGGTGTATCCAAAAAGCAGACCGGGCCTTATCGTACTGCAAGGTACGGCAAGGCCCGGTTCGTACAGAACGTCATTGCTCCGGCGTGCATTTCCGCGCGGCGGAAAACTCAGCCCTTGACCGCGCCCTGCGTAATGCCCTCGACGAACATCTTGTTCATGCACAGGAACAGGATGAGCATCGGCAGCATTGCAAGCATCGTGCCGGCCATCATGAGGTTATACTGGCTCGCGCCGGCGCCGCCGGAGGACTGCAGCTTCACGACCGCGACCACGAGGGTGGTGGCAGCCTGATCTCTGGCGAGCATCAGGTTCGGAAGCAGGTAGTTGTTCCACGAGGCACGGAACGTCATCAGCGCGACTGTCGCAAGGATCGGCTTGGACAGCGGCAGGATCACGCGCCACCAGGTGGAGAAGAAGGAACAGCCGTCGATCTTGGCCGCGTCATCCAGTTCCTTGCTGATGGTCTTGAGATAGCCCATCGTCAAAAAGAGGTTGCTCGCGCCCGCCGTGCCGAACTGGACCAGCGCCAGACCGGGCAGGTTGTTGAGGCCGAGCTTCGTGGTGATCCGCAGCAGCGGGAACATCGTGACCGTACCGGCGCCGATGAACATGGTGGCCATGAACAGCCAGTACAGGAACTTCTGACCGGGGAAATTGCCGCGCTGGAAACAGTAGGCCGACATCGACGTGAACAGCACCACCAGCACGACCGTCATCAGGGAGACCTTGATGGAGTTGATGGTATAGTCGGTGTAGGTCACCTTGCTGGCAATGCCCGTGCCGCTCATGCTCCAGACAGTCTTATAGTTGTCGAACGTGAAGGTCTTCGGGATCAGGTTGATACCGCCCGTGGCGATCTCCATGTTGGTCTTGAAGGAAGCAGAGACCGTGTACAGCAGCGGAATGACGGTCAAAATGACCATAAAGATCAAAAACAGATACAGAAAGAACTTCGCCCTGGCGCTCATTCGCATTGTCATCGCTTGCAGCCTCCTTTCTCAGTAAACGTCGCTGGACTTCTTGGTCGCACGCAGATAGATCAGCGTGACGATGCCCAGAATGACGGCTGTGACCACGGTCAGCGCCGCGCCGTAGCCGAAGTCAAGGCCGGATGCGCCGCCGTCGCCGAAGAATTTCTTATAGATGTAGGTCATCATGACCTCGGTCTTGCCGCTGGGCTTGCCGTTGGTCAGGGTGAGGACCAGATCCGTGACCTTGAGCGAGCCGAGGATCGCGTTCATCAGCACCATCTGCAAAACCGGACCGAGCAGCGGGATCGTGATGGTCAGGAACTGGCGCGTATTGCTCGCGCCGTCGATGGACGCCGCCTCATACATTTCCGGTGGGATCGCCTGCAGACCCGTCATGAAGAACAGCATGTTGATGCCGAAGTTCTGCCAGATCGACGCGATCATCAGCATGATCATGGCCGATGTGCCGCCCGAGAACCATTTGACGCCCTCGCCGCCCAGCAGCCGGATTGCGGAGTTGACGACGCCCTGGTTGTGGTTGAACAGGTAGGTGAACACAACACCGATGACCGCGACGGAAAGCATCGACGGCATGAAGAACACGGAGCGGAAAAAGTCGCGGCCGCGGATCTTCTTCGTCAGGATGAAGGCCAGCACGAGCGCCAGCGGGATCTCAACGAGCAGCTTGCCAATGGCGAACACAAAGGTGTTTCCGACTGACAGCCAGTATTTCGAGGACGTGCTGGAAAACACGCGTATAAAATTCTTGAGGCCCACGAACTTGACCGTGCCGAACCCCTTATAGCTGAACAGACACCAGCGCATGATCCACAGCAGCGGGATCACAACGAAGATGATCATGCCGAGCACGGTTCCGGCGATCATGAGATAGCTTTGTATCGTCGCCTTTGTTCCTAATCTTTCCCCTTTGTGCACGAAAAAACGCTCCTTTCGACCGACCGCGCGGCATGGCGGCGCAGAGGTGTCAAATTGTTAGTCCCATTTTACGTTGCGGACGGAGCATGTGTCAAGTTTTGCGCAACGCAAACACTCGGATTTGACATTTTCCGAAAAAACAGGCTTCTGTTTTTGTTTAATTTGCATACGTATCTTCCCTCCCTTGCAGGAAAGTTCGCTGTTTTTCCCACGTTTTTTCCCCGGCACGGCGTCCGCCGCGCCTGTTCCGCTCAGTTTCCGCAGACTTTTTGCATGGATTTCCGCAAAAATCCGAAAAACTTTTTTCTGTCTTGACACGCCCCGGGCACATTGCTATCATTGGAATTGAGACAGGGCAGCAGCGAAACGATCGCGCGAAAGTTGCGTAGTTGTTGCGTTAATTCAGCCGCTGCACGGGAGGATATGATAGTTATGAGTCATTTTCAGATCGGCTGGGCAGAGTATTCTCTGACACCGGATAAAAAGGTATCTCTTGTCGGCCAGTTTGCCGAGCGCATTTCCGAGTACGTGGAAAAACCGCTGTGCGTGACCGCCATGGCCGTAAGCACCGACAGCGACCAGGCTGTCTTCTGCAGCTGCGACCTCGTCGGCGTTTCGTGGTCGCTGCGCGACGCCGTGCGCGAAAAGCTCGCCGGCAACACCGTGGGCCTTGACCCGATGAAGGTCATCATCTCCGCCATCCACACCCATACCGGTCCCGGCTATACGGGCCGCGGCAATTCCTCCGGCCGCTTCTCCAGCAATTCCAGCGGCTTCCGCGCCCTTCTGGAGTCTGAGCTTCCCGCCGGAAAGAAGTATGTGGAGAGTGCCAACGTCACCGCCAACCCCGAGATCGCGCAGGACGACGAGCTTCTGGAGTTCCTCTCCGGCCAGATCGCCAAGGCCGCGCTCGAAGCGTGGGCAAAGCGCGCCCCCGGCGGCTTCTCGAACGCGTTCGGCCGCGCTGTCGTCGGCATGTGCCGCCGCGTGTGCTATAACGACGGCTCCGCCCAGATGTGGGGCAACGCCGAGACCGCGAAGTTCACCGAGATCGAGGGCGGCAACGACTCCGGCATCGAGCTGATGTATGTCTTTAATGAGAAAAACGAGCTGACCGGCATCGTTGCGAACCTTGCGTGCCCGGCGCAGTGCGTCCAGCACCGGCTGTTCGTCTCCCCCGACTTCTGGGGCGAGGCCAAGATGCTCCTGCGTCAGCATTTCGGCGAGCACATCTTCCTGCTGCCGCAGTGCTCCGCCGCGGGCGACCAGTGCCCGGTCGACCTCGTCCGCTGGGTCGAGCCGGAAAGCGACGTGCACGATCCGAACCTCAAGCGCACCAACCCGCACAAGCGCAAGGCCGATCCGTCGATGTTCGACCTGTCCGGCATGCGCAAGGCCGGCAAGCGCATTGCAAACGAGATCATCGAGGTCTACAACGAGGGCCTCGACGCCCCGCAGACCGACCCCGAATTCGTCCATGAGGTCCATATGATGCAGCTGCCGCTGCGCCGCACGACCTTTGCCGAGGTCGCCGCCGCGCGCCGCCGCATCCATGACTATCTGGCCGAGAAGCCGGGCGACGTCGACTTCAATGACGCGGCCGCGCTGCAGGTCGACCTCGGCATCCTCCGCCGCGAGGAGCTGCAGGAAGTGATGGACATCCTCGACACCGAGTGCCACATCATCCGCCTCGGCACCATCGCCATCGCCTCCAACCCGTTCGAGCTCTTCCTCGACTACGGCAACCAGATCAAGGCGCGCTCCTACGCCGAGCAGACCTTCCTCATCCAGCTGGCCAACGGCACCGAGGGCTATCTGCCCACCGAGAAGGCCGAAAAGGGCGGCCACTACAGCGCGTTCCTCGCCTCCGGCCTCGTCGGCCACGCGGGCGGCGAGCAGCTCGTGCGCGAGACGCTCAAGAACATCAACAAGCTCTTTGCAGAATGATCTCCCGCGGCAGCGCCCCCACGGTGCTGCCGCGGAAAACAGAAATAAAATAAGGAGGCTTTCCTATGTCCAAACTGAAATTCGGGTGGGCGGAGCAGTCCATCACGCCTGACAAGAAGGTATCTCTCGCCGGGCAGTTCGCCGAGCGCATCTCCGAATATGTCGAAAAACCGATCTGCGTGACGGCCCTCGCCATCAGCTCCGAGACCGACCAGGCCATCTTCTGCGCCTGCGATCTGGTCGACATCAGCTGGGGGCTGCGTGATGCCGTGCGTGCAAAGCTCGCCGGGAACGACGCAGGTCTTGACCCGATGAAGGTCATCATCTCCGCCACCCACGTCCATACGGGCCCCCGCTACGCCCACCGCGACGATTCCTCCAGCAAATTCACCGGAAACGCGACCAGCTTCCGCGCGCTGATCGAGTCTGAGCTGCCGCCCGATAAGAAGTATATCGAGAGTGCCAACATTTCCGCCAACCCCGACATCGCGCAGCCCGAGGAGACCTTCGAGTTCCTCGCCGAACAGATCAGCAAGGCCGCGCTGGCGGCCTGGACCTCCCGCACCGAGGGCAGCTTTGTCAATGCCTTCGGCCGCGCGCCGGTCGGCATGTGCCGCCGCGTGTGCTATAACGACGGCTCCGCCCAGATGTGGGGCAACGCCGAGACCGCGAAGTTCACCGAGATCGAGGGCGGCAACGACTCCGGCATCGAGCTGATGTATGTCTTTAATGAGAAAAACGAGCTGACCGGCATCGTTGCGAACCTTGCGTGCCCGGCGCAGTGCGTCCAGCACCGGCTGTTCGTCTCCCCCGACTTCTGGGGCGAGGCCAAGATGCTCCTGCGCAAGCATTTCGGCGACAAGCTCTTTATGCTTCCGCTCTGCTCGCCCGCGGGCGACCAGTGCCCGGTCGATCTCGTCCGCTGGGTCGAGCCGGAAAGCGACGTGCACGACCCGAACCTCAAGCGCACGAACCCGCACCCCAGAAAGGCAGACCCCTCCATGTTTGACCTCTCCGGCATGCGCAAGGCAGGCAAGCGCGTCGCAAATGAGATCATCGAGGTCTATAATGAGGGCCTTGACGCGCCGCAGGCTGACCCCGAGCTCGTGCATGAGGTCCACAACATGCAGCTGCCGCTGCGCCGCACGACCTTTGCGGAGGTCGCAGCTGCACGCCGCCGCATCCACGACTATCTGGCCGAAAAGCCGGGCGACGTCGATTTCAACGACGCAGCTGCGCTGCAGGTCGACCTCGGTATCCTCCGCCGCGAGGAGCTGCAGGAGAAGATGGACATTCTCGACACCGAGAGCCACATCCTGCGCCTCGGCACCGTCGCCTTCGCGACGAACCCGTTCGAGCTCTTCCTCGACTTCGGCAACCAGATCAAGGCGCGCTCGTATGCCGAGCAGACCTTCCTCGTCCAGCTCGCGGGCGGCTCTGAGGGGTATCTGCCCACCGAGAAGGCCGAAAAGGGCGGCCACTACAGCGCGTTCATCGCCTCCGGCCTTGTCGGCCATGCGGGCGGCGAACAGCTCGTGCGCGAGACGCTCAAGAACATCAATCGCCTCTTCGCGGAGTGATCTCCGCTGCGGCCGCCGGACCTCCGGCGGCCGCTTGCTTTTCCGGCCGTTTTTCGCTCCGTTTGCGCGGTTTTCGGACGTCATATCGACGTTAGATATCTTGAATTTGTCGAAAATCCGCGGATTATCGCGGGTTTTTGACGTGCCAAGTGCAACGTGTTCGAAAGATGCGTTTCAAAGTTGCGTAGAATTTCCGCCGCATAAATTTCTATATTCTGGTTTTCCCCATATTTTGTATCAACTTTTTCGTTTTTGTTCCGTGCGGTAATCTGTTTGTTTTATCGTATTTCATAATTATTTTCACATGAAACAGCATTCTGCACAGTTTTTGCGCGTGTATGTTGTCCGGATTGTGCAAAACGCTCCAGAGCGATTGACGGACTTCCGAAAAACTGTTAAACTTTGAGTAGCGAACAAAAAACAACAAGGAGGAAAAACAATGAAAAAACTTATCGCTCTGCTTCTGGCCGCGATCATGGTCCTCTCCCTTGCTGCATGTGCTTCCAGCCCTGCGGCGGATCAGCCGGCAAATGATCAGACCACGGCAGACACCACCACCACGGAAGAAACCAAGACCGAAGAAAAGACCGAAGACACCGCCGCTTCCGGCGACGTCGAAGTCGTCACCTACTACTGCTCCATCGGCGCTTACCTGAACACGCTGCAGGCTGAGGTCGCCAACTGGAACGAGACCACCGGTAAGGAAAAGGGCGTTGAGATCCAGATCATCTCGGACATCAACGACTACTCCAACAATGCCCGCGCTCTGATGCAGGGCGGCACGTTCTATGATCTGATCGATGCCGGTACCAACTCTGCCGACTGGATCGTCTCCGGCTGGGTCCAGGATCTGAACGCCATCGACAACGCTGAGCTCAAGGAGCTCATCGCCGGCTACGAGCCCTACATCCAGAACGGCATCAACATCCAGCAGGACATTTTGGTCGCTCTTCCCCTGGAAGTTGTCCCCATCAAGTTTGCTGTCAACCTCGACCTGTTCGAGAAGAACGGCCTCGAGCTGCCGAAGACCTGGGAAGACGTTTATAACTGCGCCAAGGTCATCACCGAGAACGGCAACGGCGAAGAGTTCGGCTACGGCTGGTGCACCTGGACGGCCGGTATGATCCGCCGCGGCACCTTCAAGGTCTGCATGAACTCCACCGGCCGCGGCTGGTTCGATCCCAACACCGCTACCTATGACTTCTCCCAGTTCAAGCCCGTCCTCGAGATCGAGGCCAAGATGATGCAGGAAGGCCTGCTCCTCGGCGCTGATGACCTCGGCATCGACGAGATCCGCGCGCAGTTCGCCGCCGGCAAGGTGGGCATGTTCTATGCGCCTTCCTATGACTACGGCGTCTACACCAGCCAGTTCCCCGCAGAGTGCAACTGGACGGTCATCGATCCTCCCGCAATGGTCGACGAGACTCCCTACAAGGGCGTTTACCTCGACCGTGTTGGCTGCTCCATCACGGCTCCCGCCTATGAAGCTGCTTCCGATGCGCACAAGCAGGCCATCATCGACGCGTTCATCTTCCTCAACAGCGACGAGCTGAACAGCAAGATCTACTCCGTCGGCGGCATGATCCCCTACAAGACCGAAGTTATCGAGAACACCGAGCTCAGCGCAGACCTCGGCCCGCAGTGGGCACAGTTCGGCGACATCAGCAACTACGCCAGCATGTCCCTGTATCCCGACTCCCTGCTCCCGCTGGAAGGCGAAAACTTCAATACCGTCCTTGACTCCTACCTGCGCGGCGACCTCGACGATCTCGACGCTGTCTGCGCCGATCTGGCCGAGCGCTACAACGCGGCTTACAAGGAGCTGAAGGAATCCGGCGACGTCGACCTGTCTCAGTACGAGTACGCTTACGACATCTCCAAATAATTCATTTCCCTTTTGAATACATCCTTTACGAAAAGGAGGCCGCAGCTGCGGCCTCCTTTTTGCGTGTGCGCAGGGCGTAGACCTTCAGCACGCCCGCGACCGTCTTGCCGTCGCGGAGCTCGCCGGAGAGGCAGCGGTCGAGCAGCGCATCGAAGGGGACGCGCTCGAAGTTGATGAACTCGTCCTCATCCGGGTGCTGGGAGCCGAAGGTCAGGCCCGTGGCCATGTAAAGGTGCAGTACCTCCGTGAAGCCGCCGGGGGAGGCGAGGATCTCGCCGAGGGGGGTGAGCGTCTCGCAGCTCGCGCCCGTTTCCTCGCTCAGCTCGCGCCGCGCGGCGGCGGCGGGGTCCTCCCCACGCTCGAGCTTGCCGGCGGGGAGCTCCTCAAGCACGGTCTGGAACGCATAGCGGTACTGCTTCACGGTCAGCACGTTGTCGTTCTCGTCGATGGCGACGACGGCGACGCCGCCGGGATGGTCGATCACCTCGCGCGTGGTGAGATGGCCGTTGGGCAGCCGCACGGTGTCCACGCGCAGGTCGACGATGCGCCCGTGGAAAATTTCCTGACGGCTGACAAAGGTTTCTTTTAATTCCATGGATATCACTCCTTAATCCTCATGAAGCACCAGATAGTCGGTGTAAACAGCGCTTACTCCGCTTTGCAGCAGGGCTTCGGCCGTTTCTCTGTCGTTTACTGTATGGACATAGCAGCGTACGCCGCTGTTCTCCGCGATGGCGGCGTAGGACGGCCGCCACAGCCAGCTCCACATGGTCACGCCTTCGATGCCGTTTTTCCGGCAGAAGGTCAGCCACTTGCGGAGGGCTTCCTCGGTGCCGTTGAAGCCCTCGGCGTAGAACGTATAGATGTAATGCGGGAAATGCCCGAGATGATCGACCACACGGAACATCAGCGGGCTATAGACCTGAATGACCATACGCTCAAAGAGATACGAGAGCCCCAGCTCGTGCGCGTCGTTCAGCATGGCGGTGAACTGCGCGGTCACGACCTCGGCGTCCGTAAATTTGGTGTCGGTGACGATACAGATATCCGGATACTCCTCCATCAGGAGCAGCAGGTCGCGGAAGCTCATGGGCGTGTACCTTTCCAGAAGGGGCGCGGCGAGAAACGCATCGCGCGTGGGGATCGACAGCTCGCTGATCCCCTCCTGCCAGCCGCCGCGCCAGTCGTGCCGCAGGACGACCTGCCCGTCGCTCGTCATGCGCAGATCGACCTCGAATACCCGCGCCCCGCGCGCGTAGTAGCGATCGAAGCCTTCGCGGCAGTTGAGCACGGAGGTCCCGCTCAGCTGGCCGAGCCCGTGCATGACGGTGCGGGAGGAGGCCAGGATCTCCTCCGCGCTCAGCTCGCCCGCGGGCCGGGCCTTCTCTTCGGTGACCGGCGGAGCGGCCGGGGCTGTCAGCACGGAAAGGCAGGCAAAGCTTATCAGAAGCAGCGTCAGCGCACGCAGCAGCGGCGCGCTGACGCGGATATGGACAAAATCGCCGATGACGGATCACCTCTTAAAACAGGTAAAAAACCATCTTATATTACACCATAAAGCACCGAGAATTTCAACAGAGAAATCAAAATTATTACATTTTGATTACAGCCCTTGTACGTTGGGCAGAATCATGGTATACTGAAATCCGCTTTGAAGGAGAGGGGGCACTGTGCCGTGGAGAAAAAGGGAATCAAGATCGCGGCGCAGAACCGCAAGGCCTATCACGACTACTTCGTGGAGGACCGTCTCGAGGCCGGTATCGAGCTGAAGGGGACGGAGGTCAAGTCCATCCGCGCGGGAACGCTCAACCTCAAGGACAGCTACTGCGTCGTAAAAAACGGTGAGGCCATGGTCTACTCCATGCACATCTCGTCCTACGACAAGGGCAACATCTTCAACCACGATCCCGACCGCCCCAAGAGGCTGCTGCTGCACAAGCGTGAGATCAACAAGCTCCACGCGCTCGTCAAGCAGGACGGCTACGCCCTCATCCCACTCTCGGTCTATTTCAAGGACGCGCGCGTGAAGGTCGAGCTGGGCATGTGCAAGGGCAAGAAGAACTACGACAAGCGCGAGGCATCCGCGCAGCGCGACGCGAAGCGCGAGATCGACCGCCATATGAAAAACTACCGCTGAAAAAGGAGAAGCGAAGCGATGAACGAAGAGAGAGAAAACGGCCGCTTTGACCCCGCCGATTTTATTCCAGCGGACGCGCAGCCGAAGGCTGCCGTGTCCTGCGAGCTCGAGGAGCCGCCGCGCGGCAGCGCCCTGACCGGCATCCTCGGCGCGCTGTTCGGCGCGCTCGTGGGCGTGGTCCCCTGGTTCCTGGCGAGCACCTTTGCCGACTTCTTCGTCGGCTGGCTGGGCTTCCTGGTGGGCGTCGCAGCCTGCTGGGGCTACCGCCTGTTCAAGGGCCGCCGCTCCACACGCTTTGCCATGGCGACGGTGATCGTCTGCTCGCTCCTCGCGCTCTTTGCCGCGGAGATCGCCTCGTGGATGTACGTCCTCTGCTCCGATCCCGAATGGCAGGCGGACGCTGCGTGGTACGGCATCCCGGTCGCGCAGCTGGCGTGGGAATCCATTCTCATGCCGGAGAACTGGGGCATCATGGCGCCGTCCATGCTCATGGGCATGGTCATCGGCGTGCTGGGCGTGAATTTCGCCTTTACCAAGCCTTATTTCAAGTTCTGCCTGTCGCTGTCGGGCTATCCGCTGGCGTTTCTGAGCATGCTGGCGGTATCCGTGACCACCAGCGCCATGACCACTCAGATCAAGTGGCAGGAGGAGCAGCACTATCGCGCCGAGCTGGAGGAGATGCGCGCCAACCTGCTGCGCGCGGTTTCCCACGATCTGCGCACCCCGCTCACCTCCATCTACGGTGCCTGCTCCACTGTGATCGAAAATTATGACTCGCTGGATAAGGAAAAGACCATTAAACTGCTTGGCGAAGCCTGCAGTGATGCCCAGTGGCTGACCCGCATGGTGGAGAATCTGCTCTCCATTACCCGCATCTCAGGCGAGCAGACGGCCATCAGCAAGGAATATGAGGCGGCGGAGGAGATCCTCGCGGCCTCGGTCCACAAATTCGAAAAGCGCTTCAAAAGCAACATCCGCATCGCAGTCGAGGTGCCGCAGGAGGTCGTGCTCGTCCCGATGGACGCGACGCTCATCCAGCAGGTGCTGCTCAACCTGATGGAAAATGCAGTGCTGCACGGCGAGAGCACGACGGAGCTGCGGCTGAGCGTGGAGCACATCGGCGACGAGGCCTGCTTCACGGTCAGCGACAACGGGCTCGGCATTCCGCGCGAAAGACTTGCGACGCTCTTCGACGGCTCGCTTTCCGGCGAGAAGGGCGGCGGCTTTGATATGAAGAAAAACATGGGCATCGGTCTTTCCGTCTGCCAGACGATCGTCAAGGCACACGGCGGCAGGATCACCGCAGAAAACAGGCCGGAGGGCGGCGCACAGTTCCGCTTCTACCTGCCGCTCAAGGAGGAAAAAGAGGATGAAGATCAGGGATAAGGTATTGATCGTCGAGGACGAGCAGAACATCAAGAATTTCATGTCCACCATTCTGGCCGCCAACGGCTTCGACACGCTCATGGCGGGCAGCGCGAAGGAGGCGCTGTCGATGATCTCGTCGCATTGTCCCGACCTGATCATCCTTGACCTCGGTCTTCCCGACATGGACGGCATGGAGGTACTCAAGCAG
>OIWS01000635.1_pt1 | contig 42847 bp, 32 predicted proteins | sample 1587611 | NCBI WGS metagenome assembly OIWS01 (sample SAMEA3888919, study PRJEB22519) | human gut metagenome | biome: human gut; feature: human-associated habitat; material: faeces | place: Denmark | collected 2010 | reverse complement strand
GCAGTTTGGTTGTTGGAGGACGGGGCACGGAGGCCACCGTCCTACTTGTATTTGCTATGCCAATGATAGTGAAAGCCTTTGCATATGATGCTTATCATGTACCTAAACCATTGATACATAATTGTGATATCAATGTCAAAATCGGGCGAAAGCCTGCAGAAAGTCGTTTCACATCGACCGTTGTGAACACGTGGAACGGTCGATGCTCATGTTCATATCGACCGTTATGAACATGGAGAACGGTCGATGTGAGACGACTTTCTGCAGGCTTTCGCCCGATTTTTTCAATATTTTTGCGTTTCTACCTCCATCTTCTTGCCCTATGATAAGATGGATATTATGTTCTCAGCAACATTGTTTTGGCAAAAAGAAGGGTGGAGTGGGGTTGTGCTTAAAAATGCCACTTCATGTCGATGCCACAGTGTATGGGCGTGCTGCGCTGTGCAAAATAGCGAGTGGTGCCCGTGGCGGCACTGCTTAAAGCAAACGTGTTGTAGCGAGTGTCGGTGAGGTTTCGGCCCCAGACGCTGAAGGTAACAGCGCCCAGCACCACGTCGGCATGTGCGCCCAGCACGGCATAGAACGGCTGTTTGAAGGTGTTGGCCTCGTCCCAATAAATGCTGCCCTGCGCGTTGAGGTCAAGGCCAAAGCGCACCTCCTTCACCATGTTATGGCGCAAGGGCTGTGTGTAACAGGTGCTGGCCCCCAGTGTGTGCATAGGTATAAAGGGCACGCGACGGCCTTCATAGTCGACGGTGGTTTGCTGTCCGTTCACCTTAACATTATCGGTATAGTCGGAGAAGGCAGCGTGTGTCAAACCATAGCTTGCTCCCCATGTCAGTCGGTTGTCGAAGGCCGACCCTCGCAGTGCCGCCTCAAAGCCACAGCTGTAGCTTTTGCCCGCGTTCACCATCATGCGGCCGTAGCCGTAGGTGCCTGCCATAACTGACAGCTGCTGGTTGCGTACCTGCATATAGAAGGCCGACAGGTCGGCATGCAGCTTACCCTCGAAGAGGTTTAGGTGTGCGCCCACCTCATAGTTCCAGCTGGTTTCGGGCTTATAGCTAATGGTGGCATCCATGTTGGCATAGTCGGCGCTGGTGTGTGGCACGTCATAGTCGCCCTGTTGCACCTTTCGGCTGTTGGCCATCAGTTCGGTTTGTAAGATGTCAGAAAACATTTGTATGTTATAGCCACCTGCGCGGTAGCCTTTGCTTACCAGCGCATAAATGTTGCTGCCGCTGCGGTCGAGAGTGTAGGTAAGCCCCAGCTTGGGCAGCAGTTGCTGGTAGGTGTCGTGTGTGCCGTGGTTCAGTGCCGACGTTAGCTTGCGCACCGTAGCCGTGCCCATAACATTGGCGTCGAGCGAGAGCAGGGCACTTGTGTTATAGTCGACGCTCACGCGGTTTACGTCGTAGCGCAAGCCCAGTGTGGCCATGAGGCGAGGGGTGAGGTATAGGTTCGACTCGTGAAACACGCCCACGTTCATTTGCGGTGTGTGGAAGAGGCCCGGCACCTGCATGTCAGCGTTAATGGTTACGCCGCCTCGGCTGTCAACCAGCTCTTGCGCCTTCTGTAAGGCCTTCGCTTCGGGCATACCCTGTTGTGTGAAGCGTTGCGCCATTTGTTCGGTAATGCCCTTGTATATCATACGTTGTATGCCCATGCCCATGGGCGTGGTTATGCCTGGGCCAAAGAACACGGGAGCATTGGTGCGCAGCCATTGGTATGAGGCAAAGGCCCCTGAGGTCCAGTGCCAGCAGCCTGTAGAGCGGTTTTTCAGGGTGAGCTCTTCTGACACACTGTTCTGCAACTGTCGCTGTATGAGGTGCATATAGTCGGTGGCCATATAGTCTTGGTCCATCAGCATATCGTCGCGCAGCAGTTGGTACGACGTGGTGCTGTTCAGCTCGAAGCGGGGCGCCTGGTAGCCTATATGTAGGGCCGTGTTCAGCATGTTGCGTTTGTAGCTTCCAGGATAGTTGGTGTTTACCTCGGCGGTGTGGCCCGTGGTGGGGTCGGTCTCGCCATAAGCAAAGCCGTTTTGGCGCGTATATTGGTAGTCGGCCAGCAGGTCGGCACTCAGTCGGCTGTTGGGTCGAAACATCAGTCGCAGGCGTGCGCCCGCCTCGTCTTGCTTGTCGGCGCGGATGTTCAGCGTTTTGTTACGGAAGAAGCCGTTGCTGCCTGTATAGAAGGCTGCCACGCCCAGCGCCCAACTGTCGTTCAGCTTGCTGTAGTGTGCCGCCTCGGCGTTACGCCACAGATGCGAGCCTATGCCCAGCAACACGTCGGTGCCCTGATAGCTGAAGGGGTTGCGCGAATATATTTTTACCAGTCCGCCCTCGGTGTTCTGCCCATACAGTGTGCCTTGTGGGCCTCGCAAAATGTCGACACGCTCGGTTTGGTAGAAGTGCATGTTGTAGGCGGCCTTGCTCATCAGTGGCATACCGTCGAGATAGATGCCTACTGATGGGTTGTTGATGCGCGAACCAATGCCACGAATATACATTGACGAGGTGAGACGCGACCCATACTCGGGCATGCAAAACGAGGGAACATAGGCCGACAGCTGTCTGAGGTCGGTGCCATGCACATTATTTATATAGCTACTGTTGAACGACGACGAGCTGAGTGGCTGATGGCGCAGGCGAAACAGCTCTTTGGGTTGTGTTACCACTATCACTTCGTCGATGTCGAACACGCGCGAGGTGTCGGCCACAGCGGGCTGGTGTGGATGTGCAACTACTGTGGTGGGTGCTGCCAGCGTTGCGGTGGGTAAAACATGGGCCATGGTGGGTGTGGCCGCAATAAGGGTGCTAATAAATAATGTGTGTTTATTTGTCATCACGTTCTCTCTGGGGCGCTTCTTTTTGTTTATATTGTTTTTTGCGGTGCAAAAGTAGTGAAAAGCTGTGGGGCGCACAATCCTCATTTGTAAGGATTTTTATAATCAAAATGCTTGCTTTTTGTTATGAAAGGCATATTTTTAGTCCTGTTTTTCTCTATTTCTTTTAAATAATGGCATAATTGTTTGGTTGTTATGTCAGAAAAAGATATTTTTGCATTGTCTAACAGATGAGCACCGCGAGGGCGTTTTTGTGTTAGACATGTTGAAATAATATTATTCATTGTTTAATTTAATTATTACTATTGAGTTATGAAAAAATTACTTTTGGTTGCCGTTATGGTTCTTACCTCGGCAATGACTTTTGCTCAACAGAAAGAGGGCACTTTGACCATTCAGCCCAAGGTTGGTTTGAACATTGCTTCACTGACTGATTTCGACGACTCTGACCCCCGCTTTGGCGTGGTAGCAGGTGCCGAGTTTATGTATCAGGCTACTGACATGGTAGGTCTTAGCTTCGGCGCTTTGTATTCAATGCAGGGTGCAAAGTATGACAAGGCTACCACCAAGCTCGACTATATCAACGTCCCCATATTGGCTAACGTATATGTAGCTCCGGGTTTTGCTGTTAAGCTGGGTCTGCAGCCAGGCTTCAATGTAAATAGCAAGGCTAAGGCTATGAGCAATGGCGTTGCTGTAGAGGCTGACCTCGATGCAAAGACCGTAGACCTCTCAATTCCTATCGGATTGAGCTACGAGTTTAGCAACTTTGTTATTGATGGCCGCTACAACTGGGGCCTAACCAAGGTAGCTAAGGACAGCGACAGCAAGAACAGCGTGTTCCAGATTACTTTAGGCTATAAGTTGCCACTCTAAAAATAGAACAAAAAAACGTCGCTGAAGGCGGCGAATGTACATAACCGTTGGTGACTGAACGAAGTGAAGGAACCTACGGTCTAACTAAAACAAAGCGAAGCGTCCTCGAAGAGGGCGAACATTATGATTAGTTAATACTAAATATGTTCGCCCTCTTCGAGGACGCTTTTCTTGTTTACAGTTACCGCTGGCCACGCAGCCTTAGGCTGCATAACCAACGGTTATGTACATTCGCCGCCTTCAGCGACGGTTGTTTTTTATATTCCTACAGCAACTCGGGCAGCTGGAAGAGCTTGGTCGAATTGCTACCTTTTATAAGGATGGTGTGGCCTTGCGGCTGCTGCTGCGCGATGGCGGCCTTTACCTCGTCGACATTGTGGAAGAGGCGGAAGGGGCTGTCGATGGCGGCAAACTCGTCGCCTACCAGCCATACCTCGTCAAAGTGTGCGGCACGCAACATATCAACCACCTTTTGATGTTCGTCGTGGCTCACCTCGCCCAGCTCGCGCATCTCGCCCAGTATGCACATCTTGTGGTCGGCCTGCATGGCTTTAAAGTTGTCGAGGGCTGCCGCCATACTGGTGGGGTTGGCGTTATAGGCATCAACAATGAGGCGGTTGTGCGCTGTAACCATCAGCTCAGAGCGGTTGTTGCTGGGCACGTAGGTTTCGAGAGCATGGCACACCTGCTGTTCTGACACGGCAAAGAAGATGCCGATGGTGGCTGCCGCCAGCATGTTTTTAATGTTGTAGGCACCTATGAGGTGTGTGTCGACGTGGTGAAGGGCGCCATCCTGGTGGCGCCAGTCGAACTGAAGGAAGGGGCTGCAGCCCGTCACCTTGCCATATACATAGGGCGTGTGGGCATCGGTCTCGCTGCTGTATCGCACCAGGTTCAGGCCCTGTGCTATGCCCATGAGGTGGGGGTTGTCGTTGTCAATAAACACGGTGCTGTCGGTGCGCGTGCGTAGGTAGTCGTACAGCTCACCCTTCGTCTTCACCACTCCTTCAAACGAGCCGAAGCCTTGAAGGTGTGCGCGGCCCACATTGGTAATGATGCCATAGTCGGGCTCAACAATGTCAACCAGCGTTTTGATGTCGCCAGGATGGCTGGCACCCATCTCTACCACGGCAATCTCGTGCTCGGGGGTGAGGCGTAGCAGGGTTTTGGGCACGCCTATGTCGTTGTTAAAGTTTCCCTGTGTGTAGAGCACGTTATACTTCTCGCCCAGCACAGCGGCCACCAGCTCCTTGGTAGTGGTCTTGCCGTTGGTGCCCGTTATACCTATGATGCGTGTGCCCAAAGCCAGACGGTGGTAGTGGGCCAACTGCTGCAATGCCTGAAGGCAGTCGGGCACCAATATGCAACGGCTGTCGGTGGCATATTCGGCCTCGTCAACCACAGCATAGGCACACCCTTTGTCGAGGGCTGCTTGCGCAAACTTGTTGCCATTAAACGATGCGCCTTTCAGCGCGAAGAAGATGCTGCCCTTAGGGCAGTCGCGACTGTCGGTAGTCACCACTGGGTGCTGCTGAAACAGTTTGTACAGTTCGCTTGTTTCCATCAGTTATCGTGTATGTAGTGTTATTTCAATCGTTGGATGAGATTTTTGTTTGCTCGTCAACTGCATACAAAATTACTATTTTTTCGTGTAAAAGGCACGTTATTCAGATATTTTGTGTAAGTTTGCACATTATTTAATATATACATATACGACAAGGATACATGGAGACATCTGAGTTTCTCGGAAAACTGAAAAGCAAGTACCTGTGGCTTAATATTGCCGCTATGGCCATCGTGGTGGTGGCGGCGTGCGTGGCCGTGATGATTGCCCTTAACTCGTACACACATCATGGCGAGGCAATACCTATACCCGATGTGCGCCATAAAACCTTTGCCGATGCTCAACATATTCTTACCGACGCAGGGCTTACCGTGGTGGTAAGCGATACGGGCTATGTGAAAAACTTGGCCCCCGATTGCATCTTGGAACAGTCGCCAGCAGCGGGCATGCGCGTGAAGGCAGGACGCATTGTGTATCTTATTGTCAATGCGCCCGAGTCGCCATCAATCACGCTTCCTGACATTATAGATAACAGCTCGTTGCGCGAGGCAATGGCTAAACTTACTGCTATGGGCTTCCGACTGACGCAGCCCAGCTTTGTGCCCGGTGAACGCGACTGGGTGTATGGCGTAGTGGCGGGCGGACGACATCTGCAGGCTGGCGATAAGGTGTCGGTAGATATGCCTGTTACGATTGAGGCGGGCAACGGTCAGCTGGGCAGCGACGAGGGTATAGAGTTTGTTGATGGCGATGAGAGTGGCATCATTATGAATGATGGCGGCGACGTCGACGACTTTCATGAGGTGACGCAGCCTCCGCACGAAGAGGGCACCGCTCCCACTGAACCCTAACCTCGCACACACACACCACACAGTTTGCAATAACGATAATCACACACATGACAGAATATATTGACGATGAACTGCTGGCCGACGATATGCTGCCAGCTCTCAACACCGACAACAACAACGATAACGACGATCTTGACGACGAAACGCAACAGCTGTATGAGCACTTTCGCTTCGAGGCCGACCAAGGTCAGCAGCCCCTGCGCGTAGATAAGTTTATGTGCGAGAAGTTGCCACACTCGTCGCGCAACCGCATACAACGGGCTGCCGACTCGGGCTTCGTACATGTGAACGACCGTCCGGTGAAAAGCAACTATAAGGTGCGTGCTGGCGATGTGGTGACGCTGATGCTTGACCGCCCACGACATGATAGCACCATTGAACCTGAAGAGATGCCCCTCGACATTGTGTATGAGGACGACCAACTGATGGTGGTGAACAAACCCGCCGGACTGGTGGTGCATCCAGGGGCGGGCAACTTTCATGGCACGCTGGTAAACGCTATCGCATGGCACATGAAAGATGTGCCCTCGTATGACCCCAATAACCCTGAGGTGGGACTGGTACACCGCATTGACAAAGACACCAGCGGACTGCTGGTGGTGGCCAAAACACCTGAGGCAAAGACAAGCTTGAGCGTGCAGTTCTTCAACAAAACCACGCACCGTAGCTATAATGCCCTGGTGTGGGGACACTTTACGGAAGACGAGGGACGCATTGAAGGAAATATTGCACGCGACCCGAAAGACCGACTGCGCATGACGGTGATGCCCCCCGACTCGGGCATTGGTAAGCCTGCCGTAACGCATTATCGTGTGATTGAGCGCTTCGGATATGTCACTCTCATCGAGTGTATATTGGAAACAGGACGCACACACCAAATACGTGCGCACATGAAGCACATCGGACATCCGCTGTTCGGTGATGAGCGCTATGGCGGCTGCGAGATATTGCGCGGAAACCGTAGCACCTCGTATCGTGCCTTCATTCAAAACTGCTTTAAACTATGCAACCGTCAGGCGCTGCACGCCCGCACATTGGGCTTCGTGCACCCCAAAACGCATCAGCAGATGGACTTCACCTCGGACTTACCCGCCGACCTTGAAGCGCTGATTGAAAAGTGGCGTGCCTTTATCAATGGCACCACTAACGACACCTTTGCCGATGCGCGTTAATACTTTTAGCAAAGGGCGCTGCCGCCCCTTGACGCCTTAGAAAACAATAAAAAAGATATTGATTTAAAGATAACATGGAGATCTTAAAAAGAAACATTGCCATCGTTTGCGGTGGCGACTCGTCTGAGCACGACGTATCGATACGTTCAGCACAGGGTTTGTACTCGTTCTTCGATAAAGAACGTTATAACGTGTATGTGGTTGACGTGAAAAAGAACGATTGGCACGTAAACTTTACTGATGGCAGCATTGCCAAGATTGACAAGAACGACTTCTCGTTCCAGCAAGATGGTCATAAAGTGACCTTCGACTATGCCTACATTACCATTCATGGCACTCCGGGCGAGAACGGAATTATACAAGGCTACTTTGAACTGCTCGACATTCCTTACAGCACCAGTGGCGTGCTGGTTGAGGCAATGACCTTTAACAAATATGTATTGAACAATTATCTTCGCGGTATGGGCGTGAACGTGGGACAGAGCATCTTGCTGCGTCGTGGCGAAGAAGATAAATATACTGAAGAAGAGATTGCCGAGAAGGTGGGCATGCCTTGCTTCGTAAAACCCGCTGCCGATGGCAGCAGCTTCGGCGTATCGAAGGTGAAGAACGCTGACCAGCTGGCGCCCGCCCTGCGCGTGGCTTTCATGGAAAGCAGCGAGGTGATGGTAGAAAGCTATCTTAAGGGTACCGAGATTTCTATCGGCTGCTATAAAACGAAGGATAAGAGCGTGGTGTTCCCCGCTACTGAGGTGGTGACACAGAACGAATTCTTCGACTACGATGCCAAGTATAATGGCCAGGTGCAGGAAATTACACCCGCTCGCCTCTCTGACGATACCGCTCGTCGCGTGGCCGAAGAAACCAGCCATATCTACGACCTCTTGCATTGCAACGGCATCATCCGAATCGACTATATCATATCGAAAGATGCTGAGGGCAACGATGTGATAAATATGCTCGAGATAAACACTACGCCCGGCATGACGGCCACCAGCTTCATACCGCAGCAGGTGCGTGCCGCTGGCCTCGACATCAAAGAGGTGCTCTCTGATATCGTAGAGAACCAGTTGTCTTAGTTTCTAATTTCGTGTCGTCGGCTCATTCATGATGAATGATGAATTGCATGATGCATTATCCATTATGAATTATGAATTGCATTATGAATTATGAATTACTAAAGCCGAAGGCCATTATGAATTATGAATTATGAATTATGAATAATGAATTATTAGCCCCTTACGACAACATTCGGCCTTTTGAGCCTGAAGAGTTGCCCGCCGTGTACGACCGCCTCTTGGCCGACCCACAGTTTAAAGCTGTGATAGGCTATGTTTTTCCTGGTGTGCCCTTCGAGGCACTGGCAGCCAAGATGAAGGCGTGTGCCACCAATCTCGACTTTCAAAAGGCGTTCTGCTACGGCTTCTTGCAGCAGCTGTTGGCAAAGGCCAGCTTGGGTTACGATATCGACGTGTCGGCTATCGACACCACAGGGCGCTATACCTTCGTAAGCAACCACCGCGACATTGTGCTCGACTCGGCGCTGCTCTCGGTATTGCTTATCGATGCGGGCTTCACCACCACTTGCGAGATTGCTATTGGCGACAACTTGTTGTCATTGCCTTGGGTGAAAGACTTGGTGCGCGTGAACAAATCGTTCATTGTTGAGCGCGCGCTCACCATGCGTCAGATGCTGCTCTCAAGCAAGCGTATGTCTGATTATATGCACCTCGTCATTGCGCAAAAGCATGATAACGTGTGGATAGCACAGCGCGAAGGGCGTGCCAAAGACTCGAACGACCACACGCAAGAGGCTATCATCAAGATGATGGCAATGGGTGGCGAAGGCTCTGAGCGCGAACGCATTAAACAGTTGCACCTGGTGCCGCTGGCCATCAGCTACGAGTTTGACCCCTGCGACTTCCTGAAGGCGTCCGAGTTTCAGCTGAAGCGCGATGTGGAGGGCTGGAAGAAGAGTGCCCACGACGATGTGGTGAGCATGCAAACGGGCATCATGGGCTATAAGGGGCATATTCATTATCATGCTGCACCGTGCATCGATGCATGGATTGATAGTCTGCCCGAGGATATGCCGAAGGCCGACTTCTTTAAGGCCGTGGCTACACACATGGACGAAGAGATATTTAAGGGCTACCGCCTGTATGCGTCAAACTATGTGGCACTCGACTTGCTGGAGGGCACACAAACGTATGCAAAGCATTATACCGATGCTGAACGCCAACAGTTTGAGGCTTATCTTGAGGGACAGTTGGCTAAGATTGATATCCCGAACAAAGATGTGCCCTTCTTGCGTGAGCGTATGCTCACCATGTATGCTAACCCTGCTCGCAACCACATGGCTGTGGTGGGCAAGGCGTAATGTTTTATCGCTCGGCAGATATCAGCAGATACATGAAACTGAATAGCAACCTGTTATACGGCTTATACATAGGCGTGGCCATGGCTTTCACAGCTTTGGCCACAGCCTGTGAGCACGACAGTTACGACACGGGCGATGGCTCGTTGTCGTATCTGCGCTGCGACTTTGCCGATGCGCACAGCGATGCCCAATGTCATGTTGATGCTTTCCTTACCGACGAGGGTACACGCATTGTTCCGGCTTCTACCGTGGGCGCTCGGTGGATATCGACACCCGACTCGGTATATCGTGTGCAGGTGTATTACGACTGCCAAACGTTTGCCGTAAAACAACTGTCGCGCGTGCTTACCTTGTTGCCAGTTTCGCCTGATAAGGTGAAGACCCCCAAAACCGACCCACTGAACATTGAAAGCAGTTGGCGGTCAACAAATAATAAATATATCAACCTGTGTTTGGCCATAAAGGCGGGCACCACTACGGCTGATGAGGCTGCCGTACAGTCGGTTACGTTGGTGAGCAACGGCATACAACAGCAAGCCGATGGACGCACTACAGCGCGTTTCAATCTATATCACGACCAGGCTGGCGTGCCACAATATTATACCGTGCGGCAGTATGCTTCGTTGCCATTAGCAGAGGTGGGGGCGGCCGACTCGGTAAGCATCACCGTTAATACCTACGCTGGCCTTCGCACCCTCACACTTAGCACAAAACCTTAATCATTACCATACACACACATTTTCACACAATCACGATTACATTATAATACTTACATTACAATAGTTACACTAAATATAACACTACACCATAACCAATATCACACATTTATGAAACGTTTTTGCACATTAATGTGCGCCATGCTCAGCCTTACAAGCGTGTGTGCACAGCGGGCCGACAATTATCCGCCCACCCGTAATGCTTCGGTGAAGTTTACCGAAACTAATCTACCCATCGTGTTTATTAATGTTGATGGCAAGATGATACAGCGCGAAGACCGTATCACCGCCAAGATAAAGATTATTGATAACGGCGAGGGAAAAACTAACTATGCCGACCTCACAGCCCATCCTGACCAGAAGGTCGACTATGAGGGGTACATCAGCATTAAGTATCGTGGTAACTCGTCGTTCAACTCTTCTGAAAAGAAACCCTACGGCTTTAAAACTATTGCGAAACCGCTGGAAGAGGGCGGAAAGAAGGTAAAAGTGAAACTGCTGGGCCTGGGAAAAGATAACGACTGGGTGCTGCTGGCGCCTTTCTCTGATAAAAGTATGGTGCGCGATGTGCTGACCTTTGAGTTGGGGCGCCCTTACTTCGACTGGGTGCCCACGTCGCGACACTGCGAGGTGGTGCTCGATGGCAAGTATTATGGCATCTACATACTGACCGAGCGCCCTGGAAAAGGTAAGCAACGCCTGAATCTGCACGACCCAGGCGAAGATGGTGGCGACCTGACAGGCGACTGGCGTGTAGAAATTGACCGCGATGATGAGGAGCATTATTATCGCTCAAAGTATCATCCGTATGGCAAGGATGGACTGTTTAATAACAGTTATAACATCACTTATCAATACGACGACCCCGAGTATGACGACTTTGCCGATCTGCCTGAAGGCACTGAGAAAGCCATACAAAAGTCGATTGATGATATGGAAGACTGCTTTGCATCAGAAAATTATAAAGACCCCACCACGGGCTATCGCAAGTATATCGACGTAACTTCGTTTATCGACTATATGCTTAGCACCGAGTTTTCGTATAATATTGATGGTTATCGACTGAGCTCGCACATGTATAAATATAGTGAGACGCGCGCCAAGAACGAGGGCCTGGATAGCCGATGGAAGACCACGCTATGGGACTTTAATATTGCTTATGGCAATGCTAATTATAACAACGGTGCCAGCACCAACCTGTGGCAATATGATTTTAACAGCCGCACAGAAGATCCGCAACAGGTGCCCTTCTGGTGGAAACGCTTGCTCGACGACCCCGCTTATCAGGAAGAACTGAAGGCGCGCTGGGCACAATATCGCCAGGGCGCTTATAGCAATGAAAACATTGAGGCGAAAATCGACTCGATGACGACGCGCCTGACTATCGGCGGCGCTATGGCTCGAAACGAAGAGGCGTGGGGCATGTTTGGCCGACAGGTGTGGCCTAATGCCTATGTAGGCAAGAGTTACGACGACGAAGTTACTTATCTGAAGCAGTTTATACGCAAGCGTCTGCGCTTTATGGATAGACAACTTCTGCCCCAAACCCAGCGCACCGACACGCGCTCGCTTGGTGTGACGACAGGCTTTACTGATGATGTTGTGGTAGAGGCGTTGCCTGCACAATCGCACATGTCGGGGGCGATAGATGTGTCGGGCAACACCTATTATTCGGTGGATGTAAAAACAAATGGTGGTCTGCCTACCGATGGCAAGATTGTGAGCCCGTCGGGCGTAGGCTATCAGTTGGCTGGCTATGCTGTTAACAATGCCTTGGTGCTTTCGGCCAATGCCTCTGCTACCCTGATGTTTGCTGAACCTGTTACCACAAACGAGCTGTTCATCCTCTCAACCAGCGCCAACGGTAGCAGTATGCTAAAGGCTGAACCCGTGTATAGCGATGGCAGTAGAGACAGTGGCGAGACGTTCGCAGTGCCCGACTGGTCGGTGCGTACCCCCACGGGCGATGAGGCACTGTCGGGTCTCGGACGTATCTATATGCCGAACGACGAAATAAGTGCCGACAACCATTTCTGCCTCTTCGAAAACAGCATTATGGTTAAGACAGCGAAGACGCTGGCAGGCGTATGCATCACCAATACGGGTAGCGCTCGTGCCACCGTTATGGGCTTTGCCTATGCCGATGTTCAGGCATCGGGTATCAAGGGTGTAACTGATAATGATGCGCTTGATAATGCCAGCCACGCTCATACCACGCACACCGTGTTGGGTTATTATAACCTTGATGGTGTACGCTTGGCTCAGCCACAGAAGGGCCTAAACATTGTGCATCTTAGTAATGGCACGGTGAAGAAAGTGGTGGTGAAATAATTTGATTAACCGTCGCCAAAGGTAGCAGGTTGCTATAGCCTTTGGCGACGGTTTTATGTGTATATACTGAAGTTTCGTATGTCTTCGACATGCTGTTGTTTTGTAAGTTGGATACTCTTGAAACGTGAGTAAAGAGAGTTTTTTTTCATCATATTCTTGACAATAATGCTGCGCCTGTGTTAATTTTTGTTTATTGTTAAGAGTTTCTGGGGGGGGTAAATTTTGCTCTATATTATAAAAATAGATATCTTTGCATAAGATAGGTTGCATCTCGGCAAAACATTCAAGCCAACTTGATGTTTTGCACTCGATTTGCACTATCATTGCATAAGATAGGCTGCATCTCGGCAAAACATTCAAGCCAGCTTGATGTTTTGCACTCGATTTGCACTATCATTGTAGAAGATAAAGAATAAAAACTTTTTCTAAATAATGTGCTTATGAATAAAAAATTACTCTACACGCTTTTGGGAGGAGCTTTACTTGTTTCTTCGCCCTTGAGCGCACAGACAATTAACAATCAACACAAAGGCAAGGGCACCCTTGAGAAGGTGCTAAGCAATGTTACTATTAGTGAGAAGCCCAGTAAAACGCTTCAGATGACCCCAATGGCCTCAGCTGAAAAGATGACGCTGAAGGCAAGCGCTGCCAAGGCTGGTGCACAATCTTTTACGCCACCAATTGGCACAGTCTTCGGTAGCAAGGACGAGTTTGATCTCTTTACCGTTATTGATGCCAACAACGATGCCGTTGACCAGGGCACCTTCATGAAAGAAACGTGGACCTATGCAGACAATGCAGTACAATTGTATACCGATAAGAACAAGGCCGACGACTGGTTTATATCGCCGGCCCTTGCTCTGTATGCTGGTTATTCGTATGTTGTCGAGTATACGGTACATCATTCTACGCCTGGCAAACATAAGCTGGCCATTAATTGGGGAGCCGCTCCCGCCGCTGAGTATATGACCGAGACAGCGCTGCCCGAAACCGTTGTGCCCGCTGGCTCTGTTCAAGTGTTAAGGGCCACAATATCGCCTAAAAAAAGTGGCTATTATTATATAGGTCTTCATGCCACCAGTGAAGCGGGTGCCAATAGCCTGTATCTTGACAAATTTATATGCAATTCGGCTGTCAAGTCAACGGCTCCGGCACCTGTTACCATTAGTAGCATCACGCCTGACCCTACCGCTAAACTCGAGGCCACGATAAAGTTTGTGGCGCCTACTACTACCGCCAATGGGCAACCTCTTACCAACCTAAAGGGCGTAAAGATTAAGCGCGACGGCCAACAGGTAGCCGACTGCACCGATGTGAAACCTGGTGAAGAATATACTTATGTTGATAATACTATGTCCAAAGCGGGTATGTGTTCTTACTATATAACCGCTTATAACGATGATGGCTCAAGTGCTGAAGCCATTGACCATAAATGGGTGGGCCTTGATATACCCGAAAATGTTGGCACCCGACCTATCTTGTCAATCCCCTCTGAGGGCAAGGTAAAGTTGTCGTGGGATGCCTTTGGCCCTGAAAACGGTGGTGTAATATTCCCCGAAGATATTGTATATAATATATACGACATTATTGCTTCTGATAATCGCATGTATCTTGGCGACTTAAAAGGTAGCGTTAAGGGTGCTACCTCATTCACTTATGACATGGCTACCGAAGAAGGTCCACAACAATATCTTTATCAGGCTTTGGCGGGAACAAACGCTTCGGGCTCTTCAGCCGCTTTTGTTTCTACACCTGTACTTGTTGGCAAACCGTACAGTCTGCCTGTGCGCGAAGATTTTACTGGAGGTAATATCAACTATTTTTGGTCGTATCGTAGTGCAGACAAAGACGGAAATTATAATCCTGCAGTAGGTGTCTTCATGATAGGTGCCAACGATGGATACCACATGTGTTTCCGTTCTATGATGAACAGTTTTGCGGCCATGACGTCGGGTAAGATAGATATTAAGGGTTGTGATAATCCCACCCTTACGTTCTGTTTGAAGAGCGAAGCCACAGCGGGCACCTTTACGCCCTATGTGCAAACAATCGATGGCGTACGTGTTTATCTTGACGAAATTGCCATGACAGCCACCTCAGAAGGGTGGACTAAATATATCTATGACCTTAACGCCTGTTTGGGTGCCAACTGGATACAGAAACAGAAGTGGGTGCAGTTTGGCTTCCAGTTTACCGACCTCGGTAGCACTACCGAGCAAAATGTGTATCTTGACGATATAAGCATTGCCGACCAAAAGGCGGTAGACCTGGCGGTAACGCTGGTGAATGTGCCCGAAACGATTGAGAAAGGACAGAGCAGCACTGCTGCTGTGAGGGTGCGCAACTATGGTAGCCAAGCCGTAGACAGTTATGTATTGAAGATAACCATTGGCGATAAGGAGGTGTTGAACGAAACCAAGAACAGCACACTGGGCTCGTTTGGCACTCACACCTATCCGCTTGAAATTAATCCTTCTATCCTTGAACAGGCCGACAAAGCCACTGTAAAGGTTGAAGTAATAGCCGCTGATGATGCTTTGGCCGACAACAACATGGCCTCTGCCGATGTGCAGTTTACCTCGCCCGACCTCCTCCCCGCCACCGACCTGGCCGTAACCAAGACTGCCTCGGCCCAATCATTGGCATGGAAGGCGCCCGCCAGTGTGCGCACCTTTGTTGATAGCTTTGAACAAGAACCCGACTGGGCAACCAGCGGCATAGGCAACTGGACGATGGTAGACGTTGATGGTGGTCTTTGTGGTGGATTGTATAATGGTATACCCTATGGTAGTGAAGGCACTGCTTTTGCCTTTACCGTCTTCAATCCTTACAACTATGATGGCTACGATATTACATCAGGTGTTCCCAGTACCAAGCCCAAGAGTGGTAATAAATCGCTTGCTGCCTTCTATGGCTTAACTGCTGACAAGAATAAGATACAACCATCTGACAATTGGCTCATTAGTCCTGAGTTGAGCGAACAGAAACAGGAGATAAGCTTCTGGGCAAATAACTTGTATCAGGCTGATAAAAACGGTGAAAGTGTATATTCTGAGTATTTTGACATACTTTATTCTACCACCGATACTAATACAGAAAGCTTTGTGCAGATAGGCGATACCTATACACAAGAGAATGGAACGTGGAGTGAGTATAAGGCACAGTTGCCTGATGGAGCAAAGTATTTTGCTATTCATCACAAAGCAGGAGCTAAGCAGAACTACTTGTTCATGATAGATGATATAACATACACCACAAAGAACCTGAAGGTGCTGAAGTATAACATCTACCGCGATGGCACATTGCTTGCCAGCACTACCGCCCCCACCTATGCTGATTACAGCGCTGGCACGGCCGACCACCTATATCAGGTAACCACTGTTTATGAGGGCAACCTCGAGAGCCTGCCTGTAACCGTGAAGGATGGCACCTCAGGCATTGTTACCATCAACGGCCAAGGCACCAACGCCGTTCAAGGCTTCTATACCATCGATGGCAAGAAGTTGCAGCAGCCTATCAAGGGCATCAATCTTGTGAAGATGCAAGACGGAAGCGTGAAGAAGATTTTTAAGAAGTAAGTAAGCGTGCCGAAACCGTGAAGATGTAAGTGAGGTAAAGCAATAGTAGAAACCTCAACAACATAGTACAACAAAGGGACAACAAAAACAACGTGTTTCATACATAATTGTATAAGAAAGCATTGTTGTTATTGTTGTCCCTTTTCTTATTGTTGTTCCTTAGTTGTTCTTTATTTGTTCTTTATTGGTTATTGTTGTTCCTTAGTTGTTATTGTTGTTTTGGTTCAGATAATATTGTTGTGTTTTCAGACCTTCAATCCACTACATCTTTACTGTCCACCAAGGCGTTCAAAGAAGGTGATGATTTCTTCCCATGTTTTAAATTCGTCGCTGCCCCATACCACGGTGGTGCCCATAAACTCGGGGTGGGGGCGGGCCGAGATGAGGTAGTCGCCGTAGAGCAATGCCAGCTGATTGGTGTAGATGACGTGCCCCCAAGCGGGTGTGCTGAGATATTGGTCTACCCATGCTTGCACGTCGGCCATGCAGGTGGGGGCGTTGCTGGGCGATGGTGCTACCACATACACGTTATAATGTTCAATCAGCATCTCAAAGGCTTTGTGCATGCTGGCCGTGGCGTGGCCGTAGCTGTCGTGCAGCGTTTCATATTGTATGTAGATGATGGGGCGCTCGCGTTGCTCCTGTAGGTCGTCAATCCAGCGTATCACGGGTATGAGATAATGAAAGGCCACCTTGTCGGTAAGGCGGTGCTCGCCATGAAACGACATGGCGTTAGGATAGTGCTGGGCAAAGAGCGGGAAGGTGTGTACCAGGGGGTCGGCATCGCCAAAGAGTCCATATACGCGCTGCCGATCGGCCTCGTCAATGTTTTCAAAGCAGTGGGTGGTGGCTTCGGCATATTCTTTCACCAGCGCCTTGGTTACGATAAAGTCTTGCACGCCATCTTTGCGTGGGTTCTGAAAGGTTTGCTTGCCTATCATGCCGTGCTCGCCCATGGTGGCCCCCATCTCGAAGGCGGGGTTTACCAGTATGCGGTCGGTGCCCCTCAGTTGTTCGGTGTACATACCGCCCATTGAGGTTCCTATGATAAGGTGGGGTTGTTCGTTTTGTTGCATATCGCGCAGCAGGGTCATGGCCTCGGCGGGGTGCAGTGGCAGGTCTTCGGCTATCACTGTGGCGTTAGGCATGAGGGTGCGCAGCATGGTTACCGTGCCCGACTGTGCCGACGAACCGAAACCATGCACATACATTATTTTCTTTCCCGACATGAGGTCGGGGTATTGTTTAAGATACGGGTTTTCCATCTTGTTTATCCTGTTTTCTCTTCTTTATTATTTCGTTTATATTTCCTCTTTTCGCAATGCAAAATAACGCTATTAGCGGCATACGGCCAAGAAAATAGTGTTAAAAGCTTTGAGCGAAGTGTTCTTTTTCGTCAATAATTCATAAAACAAAAAGGAGCCTACGCCGAAATGGTCGTAGGCCCCTAACGTAATTATTACGGTAACTGAGAGGTTATCTTATCATTTTCCATGTGTTTTGTCCCTGGCGCACAATAACGATGCCCTTGTCTTGATAGCCTGCGGGCAGCTGACGTCCGTTCAGGTCGTACACCTTATACGGTTTGTTAGCGTCGAAGGTGGCAGAAGAAGTGCTCACGGTGTTGATGCCCGTGCTGATGACTTTAGTGCCTGTTACCGCCATGTCGCGTATCTCCCATGTGGGCGAAACGCTGGTGTTGCTGGTATAGTGGAAGCCAATCTTTATTTTCTTGCCCACCCAGGGAGTGAGGTCGATGGCGCCCGATTCGTTAAACTCCCATGAGTTGCCAGCGGGCCATGCGATGCCGTTGAGCACGGTATGGTTGTCGCCGTCAACTACCTCAACGCTCAAGAACGAGGCGGGAGAGGTGCAGAAGTTTAATGCGTGTGAGAACTTCAAGGTGGCGGTTGTGAAGCCCGTGAGGTTAATCTCGGGCGAGTAGAGGTAGCTTTCGCTTGCCGTCTTTCCGCCTACAAAGCTGGTGCCCTTCCATCCATATCGTGAACTGTTTACCCATACCTTTGAGGCCTCAGGGCCGCTGAGGGCTACGGGTGTAAAGCCGCCATCGGTCTTCTTCAGGTTGGCAACATAGGCTACGCTATCAAAGGGCTTATCCTTGGTGGCCAAGTGTTCAGAGGTAGCTGTCTTTGCAGGGTCGAAGGCATAGTTGATGCTGTCGCCCCAGATATATTCCATGAGGTTGGGGAAGTCGATAAACGGGTTACGGTTGCCCTGAATAGAATAAACAGCGTTGTTGCGGTCTACCTCGATAGAGGTTACGGGGTCGGCTTTAGCCCACTCAATATACATGGTGTATGCCCACTTCTTCAGTGTGGGCCACGTGTTGTTTTCAAGCGAGTTGAGGCCATTCTTGGCTGTCCAGGTATAGTCTTGATAAGCGGTTACCATATACATATATACGCGCGCGAAGTCGCCCTTCCACTTATCGTTAGGCTCCCATACCGTGAAGCCCAGGTTGCTGGTACCCACCTTGGTGCAGCCATTGTCGGTAGATGCCTTTTGCACCTTGCCCATGCTCCAGTTGCCTTTTGCCCCATTAATACTCTTCTCGCTGGGCATCAGGTGGTGCAGGTCTTTGTAGGCTTGCACTTCGGTGCCGCCCCACCAGCTTTTGGGGAACGAGTGCTCAATGTTAGTGCCTGGTACCGAACTGCCGTGGCCGTTAAACGGTCGGATGTCGTTCGAGTAGCGGTCAATCACGTTGCCGTTATCGTTATCGGTGTAGTAGAAGCCCCACCATGTGTAGCCCATGCCGCTACCGTAAGCCAGCACATTGGCATCTTTAATAATATTGAAGGCGGCAGTTTTCAGTTCGGCACCCTTCTTTCCGCGCAGTGCATCATAATAGCCTGCCGGAATTTGTGCCCATGTATAACTGATGGTCATGAGCATGACCGCTGTCAACAGTATAGCCTTTGTAAATGTTTTCTTCATAAACTTAATGGTTTGTATGGGTTAGTAATGATGTATTGCTACCACGGGGCCAGCTAAATACATTGCTTTGTTGTTGGGTTATAACAAAAAAAGCAGCAGGAACACCGGTGAGAGTGCTTCTTGCTGCTTTTTGTCGTCGTGAAGGACGAGCGATGTTGCGGGGTTATCCTTGTTCAAAAAGGATTATTTTCCGTGGTGCTCGTCAGATACTGTCAGTTTCTTGCGGCCATGAGCGCGGCGAGATGCCAGTACGCGACGACCATTCTTGGTAGCCATTCTCTCACGGAAGCCGTGCTTGTTCACTCTTCTTCTGTTGTGCGGCTGAAATGTTCTTTTCATTGTTTTTTAAATTATATTTATTTGTTATTGTTCACACTTTGGGCTGCAAAATTACTCATTTCTTTTGAATTAACCAAGCGTATGACGATTTTTAGCCCAAATATTTAGGTTTTTTTCTAAAATAGATGTACCTTTGCAGCGCATTTTGGAACAAGAAGAGAAATTTTTAAGTTAAAAGCAAGTAATATGATCAATTCACAAGACATTAAGATGGGAACCTGCATCCGTATGGATGGCAAGTTGTTCTTCGTCATCGACTTCCTGCATGTAAAGCCCGGTAAAGGCAACACATTCATGCGCGTGAAGCTGAAGAACGTTGTTGACGGACGTGTGCTGGAGCGCCGCTTCGACATCAGCGAGAAGCTGGAGGATGTACGTGTAGAGCGTCGCCCCTACCAGTATCTCTACAAAGAGGGTGAAGACTATATCTTCATGAACCAGGAAACTTACGACCAGATTCCTATCGCTAAAGACCTCATCACTGGCGTTGACTATATGAAAGAGGGCGACATCGTAGAGGTGGTATCAGATGCTTCTACCGAGACCGTGCTCTTCGGTGAGATGCCTGTAAAGACCACACTGCGCATTACCCACTCAGAGCCGGGCATCAAGGGCGATACTGCTACAAACAGCCTCAAGCCCGCTACACTGGAGACTGGTGCTGAGATTCGTGTGCCCCTGTTTGTTAACGAGGGCGACTTGGTACAGATCGACACTCGCGACGGCAGCTATCTGCAGCGCGTAAAAGAATAATGCCACTACAATTTGGCTTATAGCTTATAGGGTTTACGGCTCGCCGTGCTGCTGCCATCAGGCATCAGGCGGTAAGCCGTAAGCCCTTTTTTGTTTTTTGTCAGTGCACAACATCATTATGGCGCGCCCCTTGTAACCGCGCCTTTCATTGCTAATCAATGTTTTTATGGTAAAATATAGTTTTGTGGTGCCCGTGTTCAACCGCCCCGACGAGGTGGACGAACTGCTTGCCAGCCTATCACGCCAAACCCTTACCTGCTTTGAGGTGGTGGTAGTAGAAGATGGGTCGGAGGTGCCCTGTGAACAGGTGTGCCAGAAATATGCCGACCGCCTGCGTCTGCACTATTATATGAAGCCCAATTCGGGCCCCGGCCAGAGTCGCAACTATGGTGTAGAACGTGCTCAGGGCGAATATGTTATCATTCTCGACAGCGATGTGGTATTGCCCGAGGGCTACCTTGCCGCCGTCGACGAAGAGCTGCGCCGCTTGCCCGCCGATGCCTTTGGCGGCCCCGATGCTGCGCACCCCTCGTTCACCCCTGTGCAAAAAGCCATCTCTTACAGCATGACCTCGTTCTTCACTACAGGCGGCATACGCGGTGGCAAGAAGAAACTTGACAAGTTTTATCCCCGCTCGTTCAACATGGGCATACGTCGCGATGTGTATCAGCAGCTTGAGGGTTTCTCGGCCATGCGCTTTGGCGAAGACATCGACTTCAGCATACGCATCTTCAAGGGCGGCTACCGTTGTAGGCTCTTTCCTGAGGCATGGGTATGGCACAAACGCCGCACCGACTTTCGCAAGTTCTTCCGTCAGGTGTATAACAGTGGTATAGCTCGCATCAATCTGTATAAGAAGTATCCCGAGTCGTTAAAGCTGGTACACCTCCTACCCATGGTGTTTACCGTGGGTGTGCTGTTCTTGCTATTGCTCTTTATCGTGGGCATTGTGCTGGGCGCCACCGTCTTGCGCCATTGCAATCAGCCTTTTGGAGGCATGATATGTGGCGTGGCGCTACTGCCCCTGGTGCTTTATTCGCTCATCATCTTTGTCGATGCCTCGCGCCAGTATAACAGCCTGTGGATAGGTTTGCTCAGCATACGCGCTGCCTTTACGCAGCTTATGGGCTATGGCTTCGGCTTTATCGAGGCTTGGTGGAAACGTTGTGTGCGTGGCAAGAGCGAGTTTTCGGCTTTTGAAAAAACGTTTTACAAATAGCGAGCACGATGACTGAAGCCGACGCATTGCGCATTACCGACTGGGCTCTGGAAGACCGCCCGCGCGAGAAACTGATGGCACAAGGCCCCGCAGCCTTGTCGAACGCCGAACTGCTGGCCATACTTATAGGGTCGGGCACCCCAAAGATGACGGCCGTTGAGCTTATGAAACTGGTGCTGCACGATTGTAACGACAGCCTGAACACGCTGGGAAAGAAGACAATAGCCGAGCTGATGCAATATAAAGGTGTGGGCGAGGCCAAGGCCGTGACCATTCTTGCGGCCTGCGAACTGGGCAAGCGCCGACAGCGTGAGCGTGCTGAAGAGCGTGCCAATCTGTGCTCGGCACAGTATATATACGACTATATGCACCCGCGCATGCAAGACCTTGATGTAGAAGAGGCATGGGTGCTGCTGATGAACCAGAATTTCAAACTCATCAAAGCCGTGCGCATCTCGCGTGGTGGCATTAGCGAAACGGCGGTCGATGTGCGTGTGATTTGTCGCGAGGCTGTGCTCTGCAATGCTACCGTGGTGGCCCTCTGCCACAATCATCCCAGCAATAACCCGCATCCCAGCGGCGACGACGACCGCATAACCCAGCGTGTGCAGAAGGCGTGCGAGGTAATGCGTCTCTATTTTCTCGACCATCTCGTCATCACCGATGGTGGCTACTATTCGTATCGCGACTACGGAAAACTGTAGCCCGTGGCCATGCAATAAATAGCAAAAAGGCACGTTTATACAAATGAAGTGAAACAAGTTTTTTAATAAGAGATATTAACAGCATTAGTAAAAAAACGATGAAAGCAATAAGCAAACTGTTGATGTGGGCCATGATGTTCATGGCAATAACCATCACCACAACTGCCCTTACGGCATGTAGCGACGACGATCCCGAAAACGAAACAATGCCAGCCGAAACCAAGGCACAGATGTATGGCCGATATAATGGCTTTACTCATTTTGGCGGAAAACTCACTACATCGGTTACTGATGTGTGGGTGTCGGAAGACCACGTCACCTATACCTTGCCCATGGACCTTATCTTGCCCTATGCCATGACCGCCGAAGAGGGATTGGCCGAGGCACTGGAAACAGTGAAGGCCGACAAAGCACAGGAAAACTACACGCTGGTGCGCTACTATAATGATGTGGCTTCGTTCACCATTCCTACCCAAACCGTAAAGTTTACATACACCGTTAAAGGCGCAAAGAAGAGCGGAAGCATAAAGCTCACCACGCAAAGCTTTGCCTACAACGCGAGCACCAAGAAACTGAACGTGGCCTATACCCTCGACGGCGTAACGCTGGGCGGTAAAGAGGTGGTTGGACTGAAGAAGAAAACGGTGCGCATGGCCGACTCGGCAAGAAAAGATTAAACCATCCCATAACAGCCTCTTTCTACCTCGATTTCAAGGTATTAACAATGCGAAAATATTGAAAAATGGGGCAAATATGGCACGAAAGTCATCTCGTAACGGTCGATGCTCGTGTTCACAACGGTCGATGCCGGTGTTTATATCGACCGTTATGAACATGGAGAACGGTCGATGCGAGATGACTTTTTTATTGTTTTTGCCCCATTTTTTGTGGGTCTTTACCTAATAGTATCCTTATTTTCTCCTTTCTTTTTTATTGCTTTCGTCTTACAACATAACTTTAATTACACAAAACAACGTTGCTTATCATAAGAAAATAATTAGTGGTATCGCCTTAAAACTGCAATATTTTTTGTAAGTTTGCATTGTTAACATCGCAAATGTTTATAATAACAACGCCATAATCATGACACAAGAAGAAAAGACAAGTATAGAAGAGCGCATTGTTGATGTGCTGAAAACCGTTTACGACCCCGAAATACCCGTCAATATCTACGACCTCGGGCTCATCTATAAAATAGATGTGCAAGACGATGCCACCGTTGACCTCGACATGACTTTCACGGCTCCGTCGTGCCCCGCTGCCGACTTTATCTTGGAAGATGTGCGACAGAAGGTTGACGCTCTTGATGGCGTGAAGACGTGTAACGTAAACCTGGTGTTCGAACCCGAATGGGATAAGAGCATGATGACCGAAGAGGCGCGCGTAGAACTGGGATTAGATTAAGCCCCATCGTCCCTTTCCGTAACGCCAAATACACTTTAATAACGATTGGTGAAACAACAAAACTATTCATTAACAGCCTATGAAGAATGTATATTTTCTTAGCGATGCTCATCTTGGATCGTGGGCCATACAGCATGCCCGCACACAAGAACGACGTCTGGTGCGCTTTCTCGATAGCATAAAGCACAAGGCTTCGGCCGTGTATCTGCTGGGCGATATGTTCGACTTCTGGAACGAATATCGCTATGTGGTGCCGAAAGGGTACACGCGTTTCTTGGGCAAGATATCTGAACTGACAGATATGGGGGTTGAGGTGCACTTCTTTACAGGCAATCACGATATTTGGACCTACGGCTATCTGCAGCAAGAGTGTGGCATGACGGTGCACACGAAACCCGAAACCACCGAGATAGCCGATAAGGTGTTCTTCCTTGCGCACGGCGATGGGCTGGGCGACCCCGATCATAAGTTTAAACTGCTGCGCAAGGTGTTTCACAACCGTTTCTGCCAGCGTCTGCTCAACTTCTTCCACCCCCGCTGGGGCATGTGGCTGGGCCTAACCTGGGCTAAGCATAGCCGCATGAAGCGTGTTGATGGCACCGAACCGCCGTATATGGGCGAGGATAAGGAACACTTGGTGCTCTTCACAAAACAATATATGAAGAGCCATCCCGACATCGACTTCTTTATCTACGGCCACCGACATATTGAGCTCGACCTCATGCTCTCGCAAAAAAGCCGTATGCTGATTTTGGGCGACTGGATTAGTCAGTTTACCTATGCCGTGTTTGATGGCGAGCATCTCTTCCTTGAAGAGTATGTTGAGGGCGAAACGCATCCTTAATACGCGGCCTGCCGAGGGCGTGCAAAACCCGAAACATGTTTTGTGGCGCACCTCTGGTGCAATGATAACAATATTATTTGTAATCTAAATAACTAAAAAACGTATGAAACAAAACAGAGTGTTGTCGTTAAAAGCTATGGCTTTAACGGCGCTGTTGGCATGGGGCAGCATGGGCATTGCCTCGGCACAACGTCACGAATTTGCCCAGTTCGACCGTTATGCAAAGGCTAATGCTGAACTGCCAGCGCCTGTTAAAGGCGAAAAACGTGTGGTGTTTATGGGCAATTCAATCACCGATATATGGGCTGCTAAGCACCCCGACTTCTTTAAACAGCATGGATATGTGGGCCGCGGCATCAGCGGACAAACGTCTTACCAATTTCTTTTGCGCTTTCGACAAGATGTAATCGACCTGAAACCGAAGCTCGTAGTGATTAATTATGGCACCAACGACATTGCCGAAAACACAGGCGCCTACGATGAAGATCAAACGTTTAACAATGTTTGTTCAATGGTTGATATGGCACGTGCCAATCATATTAAGGTGATATTGTGCTCTACACTGCCCGCCGAAAACTTTAGTTGGCGCCCTAATATTACTGACGGTATGCAGAAAATACGCCACCTGAACGAGCGTGTAAAGGCTTACTGTAAGGCAAACAAAATTCAGTATGTCGACTATTTCAGCGCCATGCTGTCTGAAGATGGTATGGGTATGAAGAAAGAATATCAGAACGATACCGTACACCCCAACGTAAAAGGCTATGATGTAATGGAGGCCATCATTGTGCCTGCCATTGAAAAGGCGTTGAAGTAAAGATAGGCTTTCATGCAAGGCATAGCGCTGCGTGTGCTCTGATAGACCGTTTTGCGCATGGCATAATTGCAAAAAGAAATAAAAAAAGTCTCCGTAAGAGGATGAAGATGAATGAGGAAACATTCGCTCTTCGGCCTCTTACGGAGACTCTTTTTTTGCTTGCACCTATCTTTTCTGCCTCGTTATTGGCTTATGCCATGCCGAAATGCGTAGGCGCAACGCTTATAAAAAGGGGTTATTTCTGCAGCAAGTTCATGGTGTCTTTAGCAATCATCAGCTCCTCGTCGGTAGGAATAACGCATACCGTAACCTTCGAGTCGGGGGTAGAGATGATAGCTTCTTCGCCACGCACCTTGTTAGCCTCGGCGTCAATCTTCACGCCCAAGAACTCAAGGCCTGAGCAAGCCTCAAGACGAGTGCCTGTTTGGTTCTCGCCCACACCTGCAGTCCATACAATAATGTCGACACCACCCATAGCGGCAGCGTAGGCACCAATGTATTTCTTGATGCGATAGTTGTACATATTCAGGGCCAACTGAGCACGCTTGTTGCCTTCGGCAGCAGCGCTCTCAATCTCGCGCATATCTGAAGAGATGCCTGTAATGCCCAGCACACCGCTCTCCTTGTTCAAGAAGTCGGCCATTTCCTGGGGCTTCTTGTTCAGCTTTTCCATCAAGAACGTTACGGCCGATGGGTCGATGTCGCCTGAACGGCTACCCATCATAACGCCTGCCAGCGGGGTCAGACCCATTGATGTGTCGATGCATTTGCCAAACTTAACGGCCGATACCGAAGCACCGTTGCCGATGTGGCAGGTGATGATGCGCTGTGTGTTGATGTCGCGGCCCAAGTATTCGCACACGCGCTGTGATACGTAGCGGTGGCTGGTGCCGTGGAAACCATAGCGACGCACGTGATACTTCTCGTACAGCTCGTAAGGAATGGCGTACAGATAAGCATAGTCGGGCATGGTGCTATGGAAGGCGTTGTCAAACACACACACCTGAGGGGTTTTGGGCATCAGCTTGTCAACGGCACGAATACCTTTCAGGTGGCCAGCGTTGTGCACGGGAGCCAAGTCGCAAAGGCTCTCAATGCCTTTCTCTACGCTCTCGTCAACGATGACGCTCTTCTCATAAAGGTCGCCACCTTGCACGATGCGGTGTCCTACGGCATCAATCTCGTCAAGGCTCTTGATAGCGCCAAACTCGGGGTTGAGCAAGCACTGGAACACGAAGTTTACACCCTCTTTGTGGTCGGGCATGTCGTGCATAATCTTTTTCTTCTCGCCGTTGGGCAATGTTACTTTGATGAACGCCTCGTCGAGGCCGATACGCTCAACGCCGCCTGCTGCCAGCACAGCGTTGTTGTCCATGTTATAGAGTTTGTATTTGATTGAAGAACTGCCACAGTTCAATACAAGTACTTTCATGATTTCTGATTAAGAATAATGAATTAAGAATGATGAATTATTTCTTGGCATCCATGGCCTGGCAAGCGGTGATGGCTACCATGTAGTAGATGTCGTCTACTGAGCAACCACGGCTCAGGTCGTTAACGGGGCGTGCAATACCCTGGAGAATAGGACCAATGGCAATGGCTCCACCCAAGCGCTGAACCAGCTTGTAACCAATGTTGCCTACCTCAAGGCAAGGCACTACCAGCACGTTGGCATGGCCAGCAATGTTGCTACCAGGAGCTTTCTTCTCGCCTACTGAGGGAACGAGAGCGGCGTCGGCCTGCAATTCGCCGTCAATCTTCAGCTCGGGGTCGAGCTCTTTTGCCAGCTTTGTAGCCTCTACTACCTTGTCTACTACCTCGTGCTTAGCGCTACCCTTGGTCGAGAAGCTGAGCATAGCCACGCGGGGGTCGGCAATGCCTGCTACCGATTGTGCGGTGCGAGCGGTGCACACAGCAATCTGGGCCAGCTGGTTAGCATCGGGCATGGGGGTAACGGCAACGTCGCCCATCACCACTACACCGTTTTCACCATACTCTTTCTTATCGGTGATGAGCAGCATGGCACCGCTCACGCAAGTGATGCCAGGAGCGCATTTAATGATTTGCAGGGCAGGGCGCAGCGTGTCGCCAGTGGTGCTGAGGGCGCCGCTAATCTGTCCGTCGGCTCCCTCGGTCTTGATAATCATGCAGCCCAGGTAGAGCGGATTCTTTACAAGTTCGCGAGCCTGCTCGATGGTCATGCCTTTCTTTTTGCGCAGCTCTGCCAACAAAGCAGCATATTCCTCACTCTTCGGGTTGTTCAGCGGGTCAATGATAGTAGCTTTGTCGAGGTGTGTGAGGCCCCATTCGGCGCCCAGTTTCTTAATTTCATCGGGGTTACCAATGAGGATAATGTCTGCGATGTCGTCAGCCAGTACACGGTCGGCGGCTTTAAGCGTGCGCTCCTCAGTAGCTTCAGGGAGCACGATGCGTTGCTTATCGCTTTTTGCGCGAGCAACAATCTTTTGTAATAAATCCATAGTGTGTACGATATATGTATGTTTTCTGATTGTCAGTATTCTGTTTTCTGATTGTCAGTATAATGTTTGCGAACGCCTTCGTTCGCGGTGCAAAATTACTAATTTTATTGGATAAACATACCTTTTTATTGGATAAACATTGCCTTTTATTGGCTATAAGTATAGCCTTTTGCTTATTATTTGCTTGTGGCCCTATGTGTGGCGCTATACGTTCATCTCGCGTGCCAGTATGCCCTCAAGCTCTTCGGCCGAGAGACGTAGATGAAATTCGCCCTTGATGGCCACCGATATGCGGCCCGTTTCTTCAGAACAAACAATGGCAATGGCGTCGCTGTCTTGCGATATGCCCATAGCGGCTCGGTGCCTTAGGCCCAGCTCTTTAGGTATGCTATGGCTATGACTTACGGGCAAGATGCAGCCTGCGGCCTTGATACGTTTGTTTGATATCACCATGGCACCGTCGTGTAGGGGCGAGTTTTTGAAGAAAATGTTTTCGATGAGGCGCTGGTTGATATTGGCATCAATGCGGTCGCCCGTGTCGACAATGTCGTCAAGACGTATGGCGCGCTCAATAACAATGAGTGCTCCCTCCTTGCTGCGTGCCATATCCATGCAGGCCAGCACAATGGGCATAATGGTTTCTTTATCTTCTTCGTCTTTGTCGTTGCTTGTGGCAAAGAAGCGTGTAAAGGCTTTCACCCGTTGGTGTGCGCCCAACGAGTAGAGAAACTTGCGTATCTCTTCTTGAAAAAGCACAATGATGCCGATAACGCCCACGCTTACCAGCTTGTCTAAGATAGAGCCCAAGAGGCGCATTTCAAGCACTTGGCTCACGAAGAGCCATACCAATACAAACACCATGATGCCGATGAACACGTTGAGCGAACGGCTCTCTTTCATCAGTCGGTAGATGTAATAGAGCATCAATGCGACAAGAAAAATGTCGATGATATCTTTTATTCCGAAGTCGAACATATAACTCGTTAGTCTTTCTTTTCCTAACCCTTGTTATGTTAATATTGCTATTGTTTCTTGCTTTGGGTTAAAGCTTCCCTGTTATCTGTATAGCCTCCCATGCTTCTCGCACATCGTGCACACGCAGAATGGTGGCACCTTTTAGTAGCGAGATGGTGTTGAGCACGGTGGTGCCGTTGAGCGAGGTGGTGGGATCGCCTCCGATGAGGCGGAAGATCATGCTTTTGCGCGAGATGCCAGAGAGGATGGGTAGGCCGAGCACCTTCAGGTGGTGCAACTCGTTCATGATGGCATAGTTGTCGTCGAGAGATTTTCCGAAGCCGAAGCCTGGGTCGAGAATGATATCGCGTGCTCCCATGTCGCGCAGTTGTTGCACCTCTTGTGCGAAGGCTTTCAGCATGTCGGGCATATTGCTCTTTACCGACATCAAGATGTAGGGCACTTTTAGTTGGGCCACGGTGCTGAACATATTGCCTTGTTCGTGAATGGGCGTGTCGACAATGCCTGTGATGCCCCCTTCTGACACGTCGTTAATGATGTCGGCGCCAAACTCTTCTATGCAGCGTCGAGCCACCAATGGCCGGTAGGTGTCTACCGATATCGGCGTGTTGGGCTGTTCTCGTCGCACAATGGCCAGCGCGCGTTTCAAGCGTTCCGTTTCTTCTTGTTCGCTCACCTCTTGTGCTCCTGGGCGAGTAGAGAAGGCGCCCACGTCAATCATTGTGCCCCCTTGTTCTACAATTTGGTTGGCTCGGTCGGCAATTTCTTTCTCGGTCTGTTTACGGCTTCCCGAGTAGAGCGAGTCGGGTGTGGCATTAAGTATGCCCATTACTGTGGGTTGCGAGAGGTCAATAAGCTGGCCTCTTACATTGATTGTATATGACATGTTGTTTTCTTCTTGCTTTATTTTCTTTGTGCTAAGTTTCCTTCTTTGCTTTGTTATCTTTGTGCAAATAACGCAATAAATAATGAAACAGCCAAATATTTTATTGTTTTTTAGGTTGAATGGCCTACATAATAGCAGACTTATCATCCATAAACAAGCCATGCTGGCGCACATGGTTGATGAGCTGAGCAAACACCGTGTTGTGGCTCAACAGTTCAGGGTTGCCCGTCAGCACCAGTTGTTTCTTGGCACGTGTCAGCGCCACGTTCAGCTTGCGGTCGATGATATGATTGTCTTCAATAAAGCTGTTGGCGGTGAGAAAGTCGAGCTGATACATGCTATGAATGGTGAACGAATAGACAATGACGTCGCGTTGCGAGCCCTGATAACGTTCAACGGTGTCGATGCTCACCTCGCGCAGTAGCGGTAGGTTCAGCGCCTCCAGCTCTTTCCGTATCATGGCTATCTGGTTACGGTAGGGCACAATAACGCCCACCGTTTTGTTAGGCACAAACTGTTCGCCATAATAGCGGTGTATGCGCGCCAGCACCTGAGCCACGATGCGCGCCTCTTCACGGTTAGCTTTCTCTGATGTACCCTCTTGTCGGGCTTCGTGCGAGGCGATGAACAGCATGCGGTGCTGTTGCAGAGCGCGGTCTAAGGCGTCGCGAGCGGGTAGCGTGTAGCCCAGTGTTTGTTCAATTTGATGCTGACAAGGCACGGGCACAAGATGTTCGCTGAAGTAGAACATACGGTTTGTAAACTCGGCCAAGTCGGGGTGCATACGTCCCTGTTTGCGCAGTATGCCCACAAACTGCTTGCGCCCCTGTCGGCGTTCCACCTGTATGAGGCGTTCGAAGAGCGAGTTTCGGCAGTCGGTTAGTGCGATGCTTTGCAGCAGAGGGTCGTCTACCCGAGTGTCGGCAGCGTCTTGTTGCACCACGGCAGGCAGTTGTTTATAGTCGCCCACCAGCACAAACTTGTCAATGCACGTCTGCCCCATGTCGTTGTGAGCCGCCAGCAATCCTACGATGTCGGGCTCAAGAATTTGGCTGGCCTCGTCGATGATGGCCATGGTGAAGTGCTTTAGGTTGAACAGTTCCTGCTTTGATTGCAGCGTGCTGGTTGTGCTTACCACCACTCGAGCCTGTGCCAGTCGGGCACTGATGCCGCTGAGTGTGGGGTCGGTAGCCACCGCCTCGCCGATGAGGTAGGGCGTGTAGGCAGGGTCAGAGCGCAACGCGTTGCCCATACGTAAGAAGTTGATGTGGGCGTTGCACAGCATAGCGCATATCTCGTCAACGGCGCGATTGGTGTATGATAACAGCAGCAGCGTAGCCTCAGGGTCGGTAAGCGCCTCTTGCACCATGAAGCGAAGCGCCATTGATGTTTTGCCCGTACCTGGCGGACCCACCAGCAGATAATAGTCGGTGGCCTGCTTAATGCCCAGCAGCACCTCGTCGTAGTCGGGGTGATAGCTACGTGTGAGCGTGCGTTGTGTGTCGGCTTCGGGCGCACGTTGTGCCAACAGCAAGGCCAAACGTTGTGGAGCCGTGGTCATCAACGTGTGTAGCGCCTGTATGCCGCGCCCGCCGCCATCGGTAGCCGCGCGCTCAATAGCGTAGGATTGTTCAGCTGCTTTCGCCCTTGCCGTGTGCCCACTTACGGCAGGCAGGTCGAACAGGTGCGGGTTGTTTTGCCCATCGCTCAGCACCAGTGTCAGACGGTGTGTGCTGATGTCGGCCAACGTTCCTTTATATAATATGCTGTGTCGCACATCGGGGGTAGCCCCTTTAGCGTAGCGATACAGATACACCATGTCTCCACGACGAAAGTTGGGTAAGAAGTCGTCGCCCTGTTCAGGCACCTCCAGCACCAGCGTGTCAATGCCGCTATGTGCGTGGCTGCGTCGTTTCTCAATGATGCGTAGGTCGGTATAAATGTTGCCCGCCTCGCGTTTGCTGCTTAGTGGCATATTCCACAGGTCGGCATCGCTGTTACCGTTTCCCTCTTGTGCTCCCACCTTTTGCACCAGTTGCTCTTTGATCACAAACGTCATCATGCGGCAGAAGTAAGCGTGCGCTACGGGTGCAAGGTGGTGTAGCGGCTCGGTTAGGTCGCGAAGGCGTGGCAGTTCATAATGCGATACGATGTAGCTGTCGTGGTTTTGGGTGACGATTGTTTCGGGCGTGAGGCTGGGTAGTAGCGTGTCGAAGCCATGTCGGGCAATGAAAAACTCGGTAGCCACCACCTGGTTGCGCAGCTTTATGGCCTCTTCAACCAGTGCTTGCAGTGGTTTCATTTCCAGCAGTCCGCGTTCGCGCTCATATTTCGAGTACATCAAGTGTATGCGTGTGTCGTTCTGTCGGCCAAAGTTTTGTTGCAGCACAGCATAGTAGAGCAGCACCTGAACATAGTGGCTCTCAATGTGTCGGCCACCATGTTCGTTGTTGAAGTCGCGCTCAATAAAGATGTTTTTACCCGACTTTTGTTCTACCAATAGCCGAAGGTCAGAGGTCATAAGGTCGACACGTCCTTGCACCCCCAACTGTTCACACACGAACGAAGGCTCCAGTATAGCCTTTTCGCGATTGAACTGCTGGAACAGTTCATCAACCATACCCTTAATGTTTTCTACCTGCAGGTTCATGGCCTGCTTCAGTGCGGGCAAGTTTGTGTCGGTGCAAGTGGCATATTCGAGCGCCTTTTGGCAGAAGTGTGTGCGCAATGTTTCGTTGAAGTCGAACTGCTTGCTGTTGATGATAGCGTCGAGCACATCGCCCGCAAAGTTACCTAACAAGATGGCTTGCGAGTTGGCGCTTGGCATCATGCGTCGCACAAGATAGTTCAAGGCGTGGTGCCCATAGTCTTTGAAGCAGGCCGCCAACGTACTGATATCGATGAGAAAATCGGGCTCAACCACAATCATTTGTGGGGTGGCCGTTCCCTCTTTCACGGTGCAGCGTATAAGGTTGAGCTGCATGCCCTCGCGAAAGATGCGACGCAGATAGGTAAAGTCGCGATAGGCGGGCGTGTTGGCATAATTGATGACGAGGGGTAGGGGTGTGAGGTCGTTGTCAATGGTCACGGTCAGCGTGTCGTTGTCAAACGCCTGTATCACGCAGCGTATGCTGGGCCAGTAGGCTTCAGTGGCCTGTTGGGGTGTGTTTGTGCTGTGGGGTAGCAACGAGGAGAGGGTGTGAGGGATGCCCTCGCCAAACACCGCCGACACAAACAAGGCCAGCGCACGGCAGTCGGCCGCCACATCGTCGGGGTGTAGCGGTTCTGATGTACGGTTGCTATCGCGTCGCATCTTGTGAATGGCTACTTGGTCGGCTGCGCGCAGATGTCGGTCTCTACACAGCCTGTCGACCTGTGCCATCAGGCTACCGAAGGCATGATGCGAGCCCCGCAACCCGTGTGTGCAAGCAAGCACCAGCACGTCGTGCAGCGTTTTCGCGGCTTGTGAGGTGTCGGCCTGTCGTGCTGTTTGTGCGATACGGTCAAACAGTTCGGTGGCCGTTATATTGTCGTTCATCTTTATATCCCAATTATTTAATGTAGTATTGTCAATGCAATAGATTACTGCAAAGATAGTGCAAATCGAGCGCAGAATATCAAGCTGGCTTGAATATTATGCCGAGATGCAGCCTATCTTATGCAAAGATACAATAATTAAAAACCTTTTCCAAGAAACGCGTCATTTCATTTCTATATTTATATTATCTTTGCACCTATGATAGTGAAACTTACTGACGAGATAGCTTTTCCTGACCCCCGCCAGGGCGAGCCCGATGGCTGGTTTGCCGTGGGTGGCGACCTGAGTGTCGACCGTTTGTTGCTGGCCTACAGCTACGGCATTTTTCCGTGGTATGCCTTCAGGTGGTATGACGAGATACACTGGTATTGCCCCATGCAGCGCTTTGTTATCTTTCCCGACGAGATACACATATCGCGCTCTATGCGCAAGCTGATGCATAAGGGGCGATATAGCGTGAGCATAAACCGCGACTTTCATAACGTGATACGCCTGTGTGGCGAGCTGCGACACGACGAAGAGGGAGCGTGGCTGGGCGACGATATGATGCGCGCCTACGAAGAACTGCACCGCCAGGGCTTTGCCGCCAGTGTAGAAGTGTGGGAGGCCGACCGTCTGGTGGGTGGCATCTATGGCGTGAACATAGGCAGCTGTTTCTTTGGCGAGAGCATGTTTTCGTTGGTGCCCAACGGTAGTAAGGTGGCGCTCATAGCCTTGGCGCAATATATGGCCGAGAATGGAGGCCGACTCATCGACTGCCAGTTTGAAACGCCACACCTTCGCAGCATGGGTGGTCGTTTCATTTCTTACGACGCGTATATGAACATTTTGCAAGAATAACTCTTGCTGTGCCACTTTTAAAAGTATTTTAAGCGCGCGATGGCTAAAAACTGAATAAAACTGTTCGCAAAGCGCGCGCTTTCAAATATAATATGTATTTTTGCAATGTTTATATCTTCTTAAGTAAACAATCTAATAACAAATAGCATTATAAACAAAACTAAAAACATCTATGAGAATAAAAACTATCGTTTTGTGCGGTGCCATCCTTTTGACTGCAGGGCACCAAGAAGCACATGCCCAAGGCTTTCTGAATAAAATTAAGAAGGTGACCAAACAGGTAGAGCAAAAAGTAGATAACGTGTTAGACAGAAAGCCGTCGAAAGGCAAGATGCCAAAGAAGAACAATGGCTCGAAAACCAGTATCGATAGGCAAGTTGATGCCATGGTGGGTGCCAGTAACAATCGTAATGCTGAAGACCAAGCGCCCACGGTGCGCATACCCAAAATTCATACAGCCCTGCTCGCCCCCTTGGGTTATGACATTGGCCCCGAGTATGGTGTAAAAACCGTTACACTGCTGAAACCTCCTGCAAAGGCCGACAAACAGGTGGCCTGGCGCGACAAGATGCCCGACCCCCGATTGCTGACCAATGCCTGCTTGGTAGAGATGTTTGAAATGCTGAGAGACGCGAGCGACTATGCCGATATGTCTTTGAGCCCTGCGGGTGCATATGGTACCCTGGTTGATGAAGTGCTTCTCGATCGTATCGAGGCAATGGAGAAGATGAAAGCGAGTATTGAAGAGGCCGAAAGTGAGTATGATGACCCTGATACCTACAACTGGGTTATCAATAGTTCTCATCGCATGGTGGTAAGAGCCATCTCATCTGATGCCTACAAGGCATTGGTGCGTTCGTCTGTTGAGCCGCTGTTTACGTTGGAGAAAAAGTTTGACGACCATACCGAGATGACCTCCTACTTTGAGAAACATGGTGGCATGAAGAACACGCACAAGATGACCTTAACCAAGTGGGACCCCGAGCCCAATAAAGAAAAGGTGAGCACCTCGTCGGGTGCCAGCGGCTCTGTGGTGGATAGCAACGCCAGCGGCGGCACCATTGATATAAGTGGCGTTTACTATATCGTGCACATTAAACAGAACCGTGCAATAGTGAAGAATGTAGAGAAAGATGCGTTGCGCGGAAAAGACATTGTGATACCCGATTATGTGACGTTTAAAGGTACCAAATATCCTGTAACGCTGGTCGCTGCTTCGGCCTTTGAAAATGCACAGATAAACAGTGTGAAGTTGCCTTCTAAGCTGAAGGAAATAGGGCTGAAAGCCTTCCGTGCTACTAATATTAAAGAACTGGTTATACCAGCTTCGGTAAAAAAAGTAGAGGGCTCGGCGTTTGCTTATTGTCCTAACCTTACCAAGGTGACGTTTGCCGCATTGAATATGGATTTGATTGAGGGCTGCTTTGCAGGTTGCCATAAGCTGCAGAGCGTTACGTTCCCAGCCTCGCTTACTCGAGATATGACGTATGATATGTTCCGCGACTGCCCGATGCTCACCACCGTAACCCTGCCCAAGAACCTGCGCACGGTGCCTCAACAGATGTTCTCTGGCTGCAAGAGCTTGCGTAAAATCGACTTGCCCGCCACCGTTACCAAGATTGATGGCCATGCTTTCAGCGGATGCCCTATCACCGACCTTGTTATCCCTGGCGTGACAGAGGTAGACGATTCGTCGTTCATGGGGTGCGCCAGTCTGAAGACCATCACCATCAACAAGACGTTGCGCGACAAGCTGATAGACGATAACTACTGGCTCTACACCACCAACTTCTCCAATAACCCCAGTCTGCAACTGGTTGTGAAGAACGGCCAAGTGTCGTTACCCGCTGGTATAAAGGTGCAGTAATGCTAACGCTGCAATAAACAGCAGGTAGCTATTAGTATATATTAACAAAACGAACTAAGTAAGGTTGCCAAATTGTTAAATTCGTAATGCTCTGGTTTCGCATCGTTTGAAAATATTTCAGGCGCGCTTGTAAATATGCGAAACCAGAGCCATTAGGCTCAAGTTTTCTGTAAGTGTTTCTTGTTGAGATACTTTTGTTTTTATTTTTTAAAACGAATGGTTTTAGTTTTGCAAAAAGCCCCTTCTTTTTTGTGAAACCATGGGTTTCAGCCTGTAAAACCCAGCATATCAGGAGGTGAACTCAAGGGTTTCAGGAGGTGAAACCCAGCATTTCGCAACTTGAAAAGCCGAAAAAAACAATGTTTTTATGTTGTAAAACATTGCCTATAATTTGCAAAACACAAAACGCACTGAAGCCCCTCGCCGCACTTTTTCTAGATGCCAACTTTCAGACGAACGTGAAATGTTAATATTTTAACAGGCGTTAACGCACGAAAGCCAGCATAACACCCTTTACACGTTTGACGATTTATTTCTCATAATTATTATATTGCCCTACTCAAAAAAAGACGCTGTGCGTTTTGCAACGAGCGCTCATCCATTTTTTTTGTTGTCATAATTGCTTGTTTTCTTCAGCTCATTATAAATAGTCAGTCCTTTCACTGTTAGCAGATACTTTTGACGTGGATGGCGAGGCGAGTCAGGATATTTCATTTTTACTAAACCTCCTGCAATGGCTGGTGTGAGCGAATATTCAAGAAAGTTTTTTCTATCTTTCAATCCTATTGCATCCATCATCTCTTTAACGCTTCTTTCTTCTTGTTCGATAATAAGAACCAATCGTTTGTCTATATCAGATAATTCATCTAAAATAGAGGTATTACTTGTGGGGGTACTTGTGGGGGTACTTGTGGGGGTACTTGTGGGGGTACTTGTGGGGGTGATGGCATTATTAGAATATCCTATTAGCATGTGACGGTTTTTCAACTCGTGATGCTCGCCCAATATCAAATTGCGAAAGAAATAAATGAGGAACGACTTGTCTGGTTCTATGCCTTTTAAAGTGTTGCGATAGTTTGCACGAACGAGGGCATTGCGAAAATACCACGAATGATGTGCAAATAAGTCGTTATCAACTTTGAAACCTATTGAACGTAGATATTTGATGATAAACACTGCTGTTGTGCGTGTGTTGCCTTCACGGAAAGGATGGTTCTGCCATAATAATGTGACGAAATCAACGATATGTGCTATAATTTCATCTGAAGATAATCCTTTATAACAGAAGTCTTTTTCTTGCTGAATGTCATATCTCAAAGCCATCATTATATCTGCCGCACGTCCGTACACTACTGTATCGCCTTGTAGCACCCATTCTTTTTTGCTGATGTCATAGGTACGTATCTCACCAGCATGTTTGAACACACCATCGAACAAGTGTCTATGGATGTTTAAAACCTCTAATGCTGTGAATGAGAAAGATTGTTCACTTAATAGTTTTGTGATATTGGCAGCCACACGGTCGGCTTCTTCTTTCTCGGCATCGCCCTCGTCGTGTGTGGTTTTGTTAACATAGTATGACTTTAATTGCTCACGCACATCGTCAATAGAAATATCACCTTCGATGTGCCTGATAGCTGTTTCCTTCAGATAATCAGACACTTTTAATCCATCAACATCTTGCAGACCAATAGCTGTTTGCCATGCTGCTGCTCGCTCACTTTTATGGGGTTCGGCCACACGTTTATAGGCTTCGAAGTCAATATACAAATGTTTGTTCTTATCCATAATTCGATATGCGTATTTGTTTTAATGTTCTAACTCGCCCAATATCTTCATTTACTTCTCTTCCTACAAAATTAAGAAAAAACGTTGATAATCATGCTTAAATATGAAAATAGTTGAGATTGTTTTTGTATTTGGGGGTTGACGAGCAGACATTTCTGTATAGTGTGAGGAGCAAAATTAGCCTGCAGATATTTTGTATGTCGCGGAAAATTAGTAAGTTTGCATATACAATGAACGGCATGCCCCATCGGAAATTACAGGTTTCACTATTTTATCAATAACGTCTCCAGCTTGACTTTTCAAATTACCATGCGATCTAAGCCATGTTTCGAAAAATTGAAACTTTATTGCATTGATAGTCTTTTTACCGATGCAGAAATCATTTCTTATATCGGTAACTGTCGATTTAATTTTTCGTTTATCCAATCTTTCAACTATATTCTTGAAACAATTAGGGAAAGGATTCAAACTTTGAGTTCCAGAAGCAATATCCATCAGAATCTTTTTGCCAAATTCAGTCAAGTTATCTGGCAAGGATTTGATTTTAGCCAGTAAATGTTTTATTGCGACAAACCAATAATATGATGTATGTGCTGTTCTTTGGGCGTATAATGTATCAACACTTATTTCAGACAACGCTTCGAACGCTATTTTATTGATATGATCGGTCAGGACATTGCTTATTTTAGTGGTCAAATCGTAAAAAGATGCGTCAGGAATTACATCTTTAATATTGTTCTTAGTGATATACTTATCCAAATCGGTATTCCACTCTGCTAAATGCTCGATAAATACCTCATCCGTTACACCTATTCTGTTCTTAATATCTTCAAATTGGGGCAATATGTCTGAGAGCAATAATTTATAGCCAAGTTTATGATTTACCATGTATTGTAGTGTTTCATTTAATAGCGGTATATTCCATCCCACACTATTTACTAATAAGTCTCCATGATCCACATAATAGTCCATGAGTTCTGCAACATATTTTATATCTCCACCCTCTATTAAGGAAACGGAATGACCATGTGCCAATTGCATGGCGACTAAATCGTAATATCCAGACTCTTTAATGTTTCGGCCATCAGTTTCTAATTCAGAATGCAACTGATTTATGTAGGTTGAATCTAACGTTACAGGTAAAGGTCTTTCTTCGTCAGATGCCAATAAACGATAGGTTGTAAATATAGCCCCTATATTATCTTTATTTACATTCTGTTCATCAATGCAATTCGTGATCGCTTGCAAAAGCGTTGGAAACGTATAGGTAGAATTATCTTTTAACGTTTTTACAATATCTGCATGGTCGAAATTATCGGGTAGTAAGTTTGCCAAATAATTATCGAGCGCCTCCGAATTTGTTGCTACTTGATAATATTTATATGCTTTAGTTGTCGCGTTATCCCGATAGGCAGCATCTGTTGCATTTGCAGCTTGAATATAATCGATAAATGTATTTGGCTTGACTGTTTTTGCTTCAATCAATGACGTAAAATCGCACGCCAACTTATTTTGCGCAATAAACCTGTCTATTGCATCTAACGTTTTGAAATAGTCGCCGCCATTGAAGTCATTGAACCGAACTATCTTCTTATATAATTGAGCAATCACATGGTTTTGGCTTTCCGTGTCTAAATGCAACAGCAGTTCTTGGTATTCGACAGGGAACACCTGCTTCTCTATGGATTCTTTTAATTTCAATTGTGCTATTCTTTGCCATACACGCAGAATAACATCGCTCTTTCGAGTTAATTTATGCAAACAATGTATAATCTTATCGATAAGCGCATTGTCCATACATTGTATAACTTCTTCTAATACAGTGTCAAATTGTTTATTAGTCTCTGCATATTGATTTATGTCGTGGTCTTCTTCTCCGTTGATGCAGCCTTCAATATATTTTTTCAATGGAATTTGTCGAGCATCTTCAACATCGACACCATATACCAAAGCTGCAATTTCGCGTTGTGTTTGCAGATCATTGTTAATTATTGTTTGAATGCCATTCAGATAGTCGCCGGACAATATTTGTTCTACTGGATTTGCCAGAATATCCGTCTTCTTCAAACAGAACAATGCTATGTTTATCATCAAAATTTCGTTACACCACTCTTGTTTAAGAGCGACCATCTCATTGATATATGATATAATTTCCCTAACATTGGCATTAGGATTTACCAATCTGAATATCCGATTTATAGTTTCTTTCGCTTCATTTTCTGTTTCTCCAAATGCTTCAACAAACAGTTTGTTGAATATACTTCGATAGTCGGTAATAACAGGAGGAGCAACACGATAAACAATAGGGAAAGTTTTATTGATAAAATACTTGGTCAGTTGTTTCGTTTGTTCGTCGGTCTCATCTCCGAATGCACAAGCTAAATGTGTTTCATCGAAAGGAATAACAGCCCAAACATTTTCAAAACCGCTATCGGCGAAGAACGTATGGATAGAAGACCATAATTCTTTTACTTTTTCAGCGGGGAGACGATCCATGTTGTCAAAAACAAGGACTAATTTACGTTGTCCTTTTTCCTTGATAAAATCAGAAATGTCTTGCATCCATGTTTTGAACTCGTAAACCGTTGGTTCGTCTTCGCTCAAAGTCTCATAGCAAACGTCCTTTTCGACTTTATCTTGATAAATAGCTAACATATAACTCCATCCATATTTATGATCTTTGCTATATGCCCATTTCCAAACGCACAATGCAATAAGAACTGGCAGTGCAGCTATGATAATAGACAATAAAGAAAACCACCATGTTGTGGGTGTAGGTTTTACTGCATACGCAATAAATGTAAATATCGGAGTTAAAACTGCAACCAAAAATGCCGCAACCATACCATTACTGATAAGGGGATATTTTTCGGTTACGGTCTCCGTTTTACGGGCTAATAAATATTTCAGCTTTTCAGACCATGATACGGTTTTCGTACCTCCACCTTTGACTTTTATTGTTGCATTTCCAGATAGGATACCATCATCAATAAGTTTGCTTGTAAGCAATTCCAATATAGAGCGGCGTTGCAAGTCCTCTTGATGTCCCCATGCGTCATACTCAAAAAAGTAATAGTCGTCTGATAATTCACGTTCCAACATTTTAACCACGTTGGATTTTCCAGATCCCCAAATACCTTCGATGCCGATAATTCGAGGTAAAGTACATTCCTCATCCAATGAATCATTCTGACAAAAATGGCGAGCAATAGTTTTTGCCAACCTTTCTTGCGAACCTCCATCGAATTTGTCAATACCACACGGTTTATTTTGGATAAACCGCGGATATTGCTGTTTGGATTGTAGTTTTGTTTCCATATACGTAATTTATTGATTATACGAACTCCAAATAATTCTCCCGATTTACCACATGAAACTCGGCATAGGGATAGGCTTCTTGGAAGGCTTTCGGTGCGGCCGGCATTTTATTTCCCCACTTGAACTCCAAGGCGGTAAGACTGTCGGCACTCTCCTCAATCAGGTCGATTTCCTGTTTGTCGTAGGTGCGCCAGAAATAGAACTCCCTGTGCAGTCCCTCATTGAAGTTCGCTTTGCGCCGCTCTCCGATGATGTAGTTCTCCCACAGCGCACCGACATCCTGCCGAATGGCCAGCGGTGAGAAAGCCCCGATAATGGCATTGCGAATGCCGTTGTCGTAGAAGTACCACTTGCCAGCTTTTGTAACCTCCTTGCGTAGGTTACGCGAATAAGCCCCCAGACGATAGATAACGAAGACCTTTTCCAATAGGTCGAGGTATTTTTCAACGGTCGTCTTGCTCATGCCGAGTTGTTTACCTAACTCTTCGTAAGAAACTTCGCTGCCCAACTGAAAAGCTATCAATCGCAGTAGATCGCGCATCTTGCTCGAATTTTTTAAGCCGTCAATTGCTAAGATATCTTTAAGCAGGTATGCACCGACAATATCACGTAGGTAGTCTGTTTTACGTTCATAGTTCTCCATCATTACTACTTCGGGATAGGAACCGTAAATCAAGCGCGCTTCGAGGTTCTGGCGGGTTTCAAGTGCCGTTTCCGTCTGTGCGATTTCCCGTTGCGAGAATGGTGTAAGGAGAAATTGCGTACTGCGGCCGACCAACGGTTCACCAGTCTTATTCAGCAAATCGAATGACGAAGAACCACTTGCCAAGACACTTATTCCCGGTATTTCATCAACTATCAACTTCAGAATACTACCGATTTGTGGTATGTTCTGTGCCTCATCAATAGCCAGCAAATCAATACCATCCAATAAATGCCGATAATTGGCTATTGAGCGATTCTCCAATAGTGCTAATGTGTCGTAGTCTTCGCCGTTGAGCATCATCGTCCTACCTGAATAGTTGTCCACAATTTTACGCATCATTACCGTTTTACCAACACGGCGAGCACCAAAAATCAGTACTGCTTTATTGGGCGCGATTCGTGCTGTAATCTTCTCTTGAAGTATTCTATTTACTGTTTCCATACCTTATAAAATATAATGCAAAGATAATCATATTTTTTTAATTGGCGAATTTTACAAAAAAAACGGGCTATTAAATGGCGATTTTTACAACCACAATCTTATGGAAGTTGTTTCATTGTTTTTAGTAATGATATATGTTCATACTATGATGACTCAATAATTTACCAGACATACGTTTCTGAAATTTGTCCTTATAGGAATGAAAAACTCACATATATTGTGCTAATTAATATATAATTAAATGAAAATAAAAAGACAGGATACGAGTATTCCTGTCTTCTCATATGTAATGGATATTTTTTTATTTTCTCATCCGCTCCAACTCCTCATCACGCAACATTCTCTCGTTCAGTTTTTCCTGCATCCTGTCAATGAAATAGGTGCGGCTTTCGTTCTTCCGGCGTTTGATATCAGTGTAGAAGCGGTAGCAGTCTTTAGAATCAACCCCGAATATCTTATAGAGAAGTGGGGCGAGCTGTTTGAGCGGCATATTGCCGTTGTTGATGCAGCCCATCACGTCTATGCCGTAGATAAGTTCCACGAGGTCGATGGCATTGCCCGTCCATTGAAGAAGGCTGGCGGTGGTTTCTGTTGCGTTGTTGGCGGATATTAGTGGTGGCACTTGGGGCGTGGCAAGGAATTTCTGCATCTTTC
>OIWS01000634.1_pt1 | contig 42951 bp, 41 predicted proteins | sample 1587611 | NCBI WGS metagenome assembly OIWS01 (sample SAMEA3888919, study PRJEB22519) | human gut metagenome | biome: human gut; feature: human-associated habitat; material: faeces | place: Denmark | collected 2010 | reverse complement strand
ATGTCCATAGTATCTTCTTTTTCTTCAATGACGTACAGTCTTTTTTCTATATCAGTAAATACATGCATTTTTTGAAAGCATTTGATTTATTCAAATTCGATTAAGCTTTTAATATATTTTTCGTAATACGCCGCATAGATGATTTCTAAAATACATTCTAAAATTTTATTCCCTGCCTTTCCTTCATTGACAAAACGATGGGCCTGGCTGCTCACATAATGAGACATTTCCAAAATAGAAATGTGAATATCTACCAATTTGCCTTTTTCTTTCCCCCTTCGTTCCACTTTTTGAATGGCAATTCTTCTACTATCCTTGGACCCTTCAATATGCTGTATATTGGGCAAAATCCTAATACTATTTTCTTTCGCCTTATTGCTTGGCAACCAACCCGGTAAAAATTCTACAAATTTATTGAAACGAATCATCTGTAACTGGAAATCGCTTATGCATGGCTGCAAATACTCATCCCCAATCAAATAGATGTGCTCTGCTTCAAAGATCGATTGGGTCACCTGATCTATCATGTCATAATCAATTTGCTCTTTTAGCGCCACCATTGCATTTATATGATAGGTAATCACCCGCTGTATGGTATTAAATTCTACTGCACCGTTCGTCATTGCATTATAGGTAGGCTTAAAAATCTCCTCTTCCTCTAAACCCGCCTCAAACAAACTACGGAAATAGGCATAGTTTTTGAAACCAAGCCTCTTACAAAAGCGGCTCAAAGAGGCGGGAGAAACAAAACAGGCCTGTGCCATCTGTTCTATGGAATAAGTCGGTATTTTTCGAATGTTTTTCAATAAATTGGTAGCAGTTACACGTTCTGTTTCATCAACAAGCTGGCTGTTTACTACCGCTAGTAGCTTCATCAATAATTTTTCCATTTTTTCTCCTTTCACTTTTGTTTCCTATAGTTATTATAACACGGTTAGCAAGTCTGAAAACAAGCTCTTGGTGGTAAATTTTAATAAAAAAGGCGCTTTGCGCCTTTTTTATACTCCTTGTAAATCTACTGTTACGTGGTAAATTTTAATAAAAAAGGCGCTTTGCGCCTTTTTTTATACTCCTTGTAAATCTACTGTTACGCGGTATGAGTCTGGTGTTGCGGCAGCAGAAAAAGCAGTTTCAATCTCTTTCAATGGATATTGCTTCCCTTCCAATGCAAAGGACATGTCTATCATCCTGTAACTTAGTAATTTAGAGGCAATTACAAAATCCTTTCCATCCGCTCCAAAGGTGCCTATAATCTCACTTTTTGCATAATGCATCTGGTTTGGATCCACCTCCAATTCAGGTTTCGGGTATCCTGCCGGAAAAATCACAAGCTTTCCACGTAGGGGCTTTAACATCTCATAGCCCTGTCTGTATGCAATAGAACTTCCGACAGCTGCGATAACAACGTCTGCTCCTTTTCCTTCTGTCATCATTTTTACCATTGCTATCGGATCACAAGTCTTGGAGTTAATCACATCACCAATGCCCATCTTTCTCGCCCGCTCTATCTTTTTGGGTGATATATCCGTCATGATAACGCGCGCACCCCAAGCACGAGCTACCTGCGCATTCACTAAACCCATGGTTCCGGCCCCAATGACAACCACCGTTTGCGTTGGTTGTATGTCTGCTTTCCGAATCCCTTGTACCGCAGTAGCAACAGGTTCGAGAAAGGCGGCTTCTGCTGCCGGTAGATCTTTTGAAATCTTTACGACATAGCGTTGAGGAATTATCTTATAGTTAGCAAAGCTCTTATCTCCTAAAAAACCCTCCTCGTCGATCATCTTTCCTTCTTCGTTTTCGCAGTCGCTTGAAAAACCCAGACGGCATGCATCGCAATAACCACAGCAGTTATAAGCCTGTCCAACTCGGTCACCAATATTGATGCTACTTGAAACCCTCTCTCCCTTTGCTATAACAATCCCGACAAATTCATGGCCTTCTGCCATTGGAAATCCTTGATGATCCCTCAGCCCCATCCATTGCTGATAATCTGTTGTACAGATATTGCAAGCTTCCATTTTTACCAATACATCTTCGGGGCCGGGCTTTGGCATCGTACGTTTATGAAGCTGCATATAATGATGCCCACTCGGCTCTTTCTTTTCATGGATTGCTGCAAAATAATATTGATCCTGCATTTTCCTTCTCCTTTACGCCTGATCCTTTGATCCCAGCAGTTCCATATAAAATTCCAGTTTTTCCCGAAATGCCTTATACATGATAATCTCTACATCGCTAATATCATTTGTCTCAATTCCTTTAGCACGCAAAGCCTCCATACCTGCTGTTGACAAATCTGTATATAGATTCACTTTGCTGATACCGCTCCGGGCCGCTTTATAAAGATTTTCTTCCCCTGTACCACTACCTCCATGCATAACCAGGGGAATGCTCACTTTTTCACGGATCTGCGCTAACCTTTCAAAATCAATATATGGAGTCCCGCTGTATGCACCGTGTGCTGTACCAATTGCAATTGCCAAACAGTCTACCCCTGTTTCCTCTACGAAACGAGCAGCTTCCTCAGGATCTGTTAGGTTATTTTTTCCATCTACATCATACCGCTTGCCTTGGCCAACATGCCCAAGTTCAGCTTCTACAGAAACGCCTACGCTATGCGCTATCTTCACAAGTTCCTTTACCTCTGCTGCATTTCGTTCATAGGGCAGTGCGCTTCTGTCCACCATAATGGAAGTAAAGTGTGCACGGATACAGGCAATGGCATGCATATACTGTAAACCATGATCCAAGTTGATCGCAATGGGAATAGGAGAACGCTCACACCAACGCTCACAATATTCCATATATTCGTATACCATTGGTTTTCTTCCGTGAACTGGTATATATCCATAATCTAAGATCACTGGGCTTTTACAATTTTCCGCCGCCAACAATGCGGCACGCGTTGATTCTTCATTCCATACATTTGGTGCTGGAACAGCATAATTATTTTTTTGCGCTTCCTGAAGCATTTCGGCCATTGTTACTAACATATCGTTTCCTCCTTCATTTCGGCCTATGCCGATTTTATGGCTTCATTATAAATTGCATTAAGGCAAACCGTGCCATCAGAACCCGCAAATTTTTTCATCCTAATTTTAAATTGTCATTACCATAAAATTTTTTCAAATTTTCAAATATCTTTCCTATCCTTGATTTTCGCTTTTATTCTTCTTTCTTCTTTGTTATGTTGGGTTTAAAAGGTGCACCCATTTCTGTAAAATTCTTTTATGTATTGTATGAGGAGGGACTTTTATGAACATCTGGCAAGCCATTATCATCGGAGGGCTTTATTGGCTATCCAATATAGAAATGATGTACAGTTTTTACTGGTCTATCATGGATCCTCTGTTTCTGTCTGGCATCGTAGGTCTGGTTCTGGGTGATATGAGCCAAGGCATGATCGTTGGCGCTTACATCCAACCCATGTATCTAGCGTTCTTAGGCGCAGGCGGCACAGCCGCCGTTGATAAAGCAGCGGCAGGGATCATCCCGGCTGCCGCCGTTATTTCAAGCGGTCTTCCCCTTGATGCTGCTGTTGCTTTAGCTGTTCCTGTTGCATTGATTATCGCACAGTTACATACGGTTCGGCGTATCGTAGCTGCCACTTGGGTGCATATGGCAGATAGTTATGCGAAAACCTGTAATACGCGTGGCATTTATATCGCAGGCATAGTATATCCCACCCTATTCAAAATCGTTTTATTTTGGATTCCAATGACTCTGCTCCTTTACTTTGGCACTGACGCTACTACCTCTATCGTAAATGCAATGCCATCGTGGCTACTCAATGGCCTTTCCGTTGTCAGCGGCATGCTACCCGCTATGGGATTTGCCATGACAATTCTTGTGATTGGTCGGCCTTCCTTTCTTCCGTTTTTCCTAGGTGGATTTTTCTTAACACAATATACGGGTATCGGTATGATACCACTTGCGATGTTAGGGTTATTTCTTGCTTACCTACACGTATGCTATTCCAAAGATGAATCTAACTTATCCAAAGGGCCAGAAGCCGAAGAAATGATTGAAGAATTAGAACAAGACCATCTTCTTTCTAAAAAAGATGTTTCAAAAACCTATAATTTATGGTGGTTTGCTGCTGAGCAAAGCAACTCTTTTGAACGTCTTCAAACTTTAGCTTTTTGTCTCAGCATGCTTCCTGTTTTGAAAAAACTATATGGCAACAACAAGCAGGAATTTTCAATGGCTATTGAACGCCACCTCGCCTTTTTTAATGCAGAGGGCATTTGGGGCGCTGTCATCCACGGCATCGTGATTGCTATGGAAGAACAAAGGGCTCTTGGACTTCCTATTTCTACAGAAGCTATTTCTGGAGTTAAAGTCGGAATGATGGGGCCATTGTCTGGTATAGGCGATACCATCGACTGGTCTACAATCCATCCTCTGATCACAGCTGCCTTTATTCCCGCAGCCGCCAACGGTCATTGGTGGGCAGGGATTGTTCCTTTCCTTATTATCGGCACCGCATTATATTTAGAGGGTTTCTATTTCTGCCGTTTAGGATATAAAGCAGGGATGAGTGCAGCTGTTAGCCTATTGCAAAGCGGCCAGATACAAACCATTATATCCTTTGCCAGCGTCTTAGGTATGTTTATGATGGGTGGGCTCTCTGCTTCCTTTGTGAATGTCCAAACTCCTTTGGCCATTCCCACAGCCGCTGATCCCATGTATATCCAGACCAGCATACTCGATGCTATAGCCCCAGGAATTCTGTCAGTTCTTACCGTTTTAGCTGTCTACTCTTATCTAAAAAAAGGCGGTACTATGCTAAAGGCTACGTTTATCATTATAATTCTTGGATTGACCCTCGGCTCTTTGGGCATTCTAGGCACACCGTCCGTATCTTAAAAATAAGATCGGAAGGTCATATAATCCCCTACATAAGGAAGGCACCAAAATCTGTGCCTTCCTTTCTTTTCATGGATTTTTTATTATGTATTTGCAATTGAAAATTGATTTCATTCTCATAGGAGGGCAAAAGGGGGGAATTTTCGCCCTTTGCCCATGTATGCTGATAAAGAAAAAACCTGTAAACGTACTGTTTACAGGCTTTGAATGGTAGCGGGGGTGGGATTTGAACCTCACGACCTCCGGGTTATGAGGGAAAACCGCGTTATTTTACCTTATTTTATGTTCTTCATTTTCGTCCCATTGCTTTCGGTTTCATAAAGCAGTTCCATGATATTTCCCTTTATAATCTGGCCTTTTTCAATGCCATTCACGGGCAAAAGGAGGGCATCTTTATTCCTCCCTTTGTATATACAGCTTTTGCAATTCATCGATCATTTTTTCTGCTTTATCCTTGTCCTTTTCCAGCAGCACCTTTCTGTGCTTAAATGCGATCCGTATGCACTCCAGCATTTCATCCACGCACATAACAATGCCTACTTTGCACAAATATTCTGCATATCTGTCTTCCCACTGTTCAATCCGTATCATCACAACGCCTTCTTTCATTTTTTGTAATGCAAAAAGGGAGGAAATACCTCCCTTTTATTAAGCGTTTTTTAGCCTTCTCAACCCCGTCTACAACTCCAAATAGAAACATTTTTTAACCTATCTATTCAGCCTATTCCTCGTCACTTTCATCTCTTCTTACCCCTCTGAAGCAAACAACAGCTCCATCACCGATTGAATCATTTTAGGCGAATATTCCCTGTACAGCGTGTTAGCGTATGTGTTTACCATACAATTATTTTCATCCAGTCTGATACGCAACGGACTGGGATATTTCTTTTTCCATATCACCTTTTTGCCAAATCCCAGGTCATTGCCGGACTGATCTTCTTCTATTTCCTTGCCTACCACATATCCGATGGCTTTGATTGCAATTTCGTTTTGCATCTGCGGCGTTTTTGCTTTTATATACACGATATCCCCCAGGCTTACCTGGCGCATCAATTCATACAGCGCCGGCTGCTCTTCTTCTGTATACCCAAATCCGCAAAACCCATTGTCTATGCTTTCCCTGCTGACGTCCCCTCTTCCCTTGTAATAAGCGCCGATCCCATAAACAGCCATTGAAAACTCCTCCTTTTTATAGTGCCATGAACATAATTTGAGTCACTCCATCGGCTTGACATGAAGAAATCAAAATGTCTTTCTCTGCCCAATAGTAGCAATAAGGTAACCCTACGAGCATCGTAATATTAGCTGGTTCTAGTCCAGCTGTGATCCCAACCATATTCATCATTATTTCTTCCCCATAAGATGTCTTGCCTCCCAGTATATCAGCCAGACCATTGGCAAATTGCATGAGCGCTTCTTCTTTCCCCCATGCATCAGGAGATATCGCAATCCTATATTCCAGCAAGACAACCCCCCCCTTGGTCATTAACCACTCCAAGGATTCCCGTATTCATACAAGTATATCCAAAATCCCAATCCCCTTTTTGTAAATCTGTTTCTTTCATAGCTGAGTATTCTGAATTCGTCGGATAAAGCTCTGTAGAAAAAATACAGCTGCCAAATGTTCCGGCATATATCCTTCCCTGCCGAGCCTCATCATGAATACTGACATCAGTAATAGATAACATAAACATCCGCTATCGTTTCTTCTCCAGCAACACGGCAAATTAACCAAAGGAAGTTCTCAGTTTTCCATGTAAGCTCTTCTTGATAATTGTTTTTCGTCCATATATAGATGTTCTCTTCTCCCGCAGATTGTACCCCATCGTTCCAATTTGTGCCTGTATAGATGTTGTTGGTTGTTTCTTTTGGAATCGTTTTTTTATTTTCATCTGCCGCATATTTTATTTGATTTACTTTGTCTGTCTCTAAATCAAACGTCACATTACATACCTGTCCTCGGCAGTTCCACTGCATAACTTTTCCTCTATCCCCCAGTACATATATACTAGATTTTTGCCAATATTCGCCGGGTCCTCCCAAATAGGCGCAGCATTGCTCATAGCTGTCTCCCAAATCTATTTTCCTTACGTCGGCGATTGAAAATTCTGCGTCCACTTTCTTGGTATCTGTACCTACTACACGCAGAGTGCCCGCAGAATTAAACCCGCAGCTGATTCGATTTCCCTGTTTATCCTTAAAATTATATACAGTTACTCCTATCTTGCCTCCCTCTAGTTGTGCATAATATTGTTTCACTATGGGATTGCCCTTTCCCCCCAGCTTTGCACACGCCTCCTCATACGTGTCGCTTCCAAGCTGTAATTCCTCCATGGCCTTTGCAACGTCCAAATGTTCCAGATAAATCTCCTTTTCGGTGCTTCGGTTGATTGCCATTACAAACTCATTGCCAGGATCGGTTGTATCCACCGTTACCGAGATGGATTCATCTTCAAAATTCCATGTATACTGTATTGCCGTCATACCAGACATCTCTTCCGGGCCTTCGGTTGCATCTGCTTTTCTGCCCATGATGCTTTCTACTCGTCCCGGCGTCATGTCCAGTTCCAGCTTATCAAAGTATGTGCTTTCCTCCTGTGCCGTTGGTTCTTCTGTTTTCTCTGTTTTTACGTTACAGCCACCACAGCTCAAACACAGCACACAGGCCATTCCCAGCCACCATAGCCTATTCCTCTTTTTCATCATGTATCCTCCCATCTATTTTAAGTAGCAAATATCTCGTGTGTCCTGTTGCATTCCGGGCATTTTACCATGAGGGTTTCGATTCCGTTCCCATAGTGGTAATCATAGAGCTCCATGCCGTCCCCTACAAACCGTATCCGCTCCGCCCCATAGTTTTGCAGATACAGCTCATATTCTTCCATACCCAATGACACAGTAACGCATCCTTTTGTCTGATTGGTACCCACAAGCCAGTTGCTTCCGCCGATACACTTATCCGCACTCAGATACCATCCACCAATGTTATTGATCGTATCAAACAGCTTTTTCTGATACTCGTCTACATTCGTCAAAGAACCTTCCTCATAGGCAGCGGCTGCCTGAACATAGTTTTGATATGCTTGTGTTGGCTGCGGTACCGAATTTCCATACTGTGTCATATCAGGCCAACGATCGCGCAAGGTATCTATTGCTTCCTGATAATTCGGATAATCTAAATAGTGATCATAAAGCTTTTCAAATACTACCTCAATCTCATCCACATCAACAGATGAGCCACCTTCTGCCGCTGCGATTTCCTGTTCCAAATACCCGATTGCGCCTTGTATCATTTTTTCTTCAGAATCTTTATAGTCCCCCAAGTCTGAAAAATAGCTGAACGCCATGTAGTATTCTTCGTTACCCAATGCCTGGCAGGCCTCATAATACTGTTGTTCATCCTCATCTGATGTATAGCCTTCTTCTCCTACAGAGCTGGAATCACAAGCAATACAAATAAGGCCGAATAAGACAGCCATACTGGCTGCAAATACTCTGAAAGCTTTATTCTTCATTGTTGAATCCTCCCTTTTTCATTCTCTTACTTATTTAGCACTGCTTCCCCACCCATTGCTGGCCTTAACATTGTTTTTCCACTCGGTTCTTTCCCAGGCATTCTCAAATGTATCGGGGCATACAATAAATACATATTCGTAGTCCAGCAACTCTATATAACAAACGAGCTTGATATTGTCCAAAGAGGCTACCCGTGCATTCATCGTAATGAAATACCTTTCATATTTGTCCGATTCCTCTACCTTTACAGTATCCTCATACACCGCATATCCTTTGTTCCTTGCTGCCTGCACTGCATATTTCTTAGCATCGCCGCTATTGAATGCACTTGAAATTGAGAAATCACTTTCGATATACCAAAAGAATCCTATGATAATCAATAGGCCGAAGGCCACAGCTCCAATGATAGTTAACCGTTGTTTTCGATTCTCTATTTGATTCTGCACTTCAAAATCATTTAATTTTGTATGATCCTCCACTTTCCTCTCCCCCTTTGTCATCATTATATAAATGATATCACTAAGCAGTCAATAGATATCTTTTAGACTGCATATTCTTTCTGTTCGCTTTCTTATACTTATAAAAAAGATAGGAGGATGAATCATGGCTACCCTAAAGCGTGTTTTCACACTCCGTCTCAGTGATGAAATCTTTGACAGAATTGAAGCACTGGCCAAAGAAGAACATCGCTCCATGACCAACCTGATCGAATACATCATTATACGGTACCTGGATGAGGCGGATAAAAACAAAGACCAATGAAAAAAAGCATCCTCCTACTCATATTTCAGTGAGTCGGAGGATGTTTTTGTTATGCTGATGTCATAATCGTCGGCAGATAGACCAGAACATGGCAGGCCTCGTTTCCTTACATTCTAATACAGCTTCTTAGCACTGCGAACGCCTCATAGGGGCGTTTTTTCTTTTTGGCGGGCCAGTTGGCCAAAAAATCAAACTCAGTTTCTATTTTCTTGTTAGCCGCTTATTTGACTAAGCTTTTTATCCCACATACATATTTTTAATTTTGAGCAAATAATTTCTAAAATCCGTCAAAGGTCTTAAAAAAATAAAATCTGATTTACAGATATTTCAGATAAAAACAGAAATTAAAAACGTTATTTATTATAGAAGACTTTTTTAGGAGGCTATATTGATGACTACAAATCCCCGTATTTTTCTTCAATCTGGACATGCCTTAGCCATTGATACAGATAAAATGGTTAAAGTCATACAAACACAGAATATCACCGAGATCATAGCAATTAAAAACCCATCCAATAATCTAGCAAATTATCGCAAACTCAACAAACATGAATGCATCAACCTAAGCAACGGTGAACTCGTGCATTTCAAAAGTAAGACAAGGCAACAAAATTCTCAATCTCTCAACCGATCTTTTCAGACCTTACGACGTATCATTAACGACAATTTTTGGGGAGAAGACTCTGAAAGGCATATCGTTTTGACCTATGCAAATTTCATTTCAGATTATCACCAAGTATGCCATGACTTTAAGAAGTTTTGGGCTAGATTCAAGCATCATTATCCATCCTGTGAGTACATTCGCATCTTGGAACCACAGCAATCGGGCAGATGGCATATACACCTTCTTGTAAAGTCAGTTATCGCGCCTTTGTATATTCATTTCAAACATTTACGGAAATTATGGGGATATGGTCGTGTGCGCGTAGAAAGGTTACCCTTTGCCACCAACTATGGCGCTTATTTTTGTGCTCGGTTTGCCAATAAAGAGGATTCTTCCGAATATGATACCGATAAAAATACAGCCATCAAAAAGGGTGAACGTTTACATTTTTATCCAGATCATTTTAGGGTATATACATGTTCAAAAGGAATAAGGCGTCCGATTGCAGAGACTATGCCATACGGACAAGCGAAGCAGCAGATAAACAATGTCTTCCCCTGTTTCTCTTATACCAACCATGTAATGCTTGAGGATGAGCAGGGAAACCAAATAGAAGTAAATTCTATCACATATGAACAATTCAAAAACAGGTAAAAGAAATCAGGAAACAGCATTTCGCTATTCCAAACTCCAGACAATCAAATATAGAGGAGATAGAAAAATGAAGGTAATGGTAATTGGCAGTAAGACAATTTGTCGTAAAAGTTATAAATCCCAAAAGCCTGTTAATGGCAGTGTTATTTATGCTGTTTATCTTTGTAATGATGTGCATGGTATTGCCTGTGGTTCCTTTTGGATAAATTCAACCGTTTGCAAGCCAGAAAAGATTGTTCTTAATCAATTATACAATCTCCAAACCTCGCAAAATTTTGTGGTACAATTTGAACCCCTGGTAGACAAGTCTTTATGATGACAAAGGAGCTCCGTATGAAACAAGAATTAATTCTGCTGGATAGAGCCATTTATTGTCTAATGCAGTTAAAACAGTACACGTACAACCAAGGCCTTTACGATGCAACAGTCCAAGGCATTCTACTCGAGTCGAGAAATCATCTTTCGAATTTGAAAAAGAAGTTAACCGTTTCCGACCGTCCTACTGGTAAGCTTCGTTCTATCGAACAAACATATCAACTCATCATTCAAAACGATCCAGATACATCCTTGACCTGTCATGGGCTACGAACTCTTGTTCGTAACGGAACCATTCCCTCCGTAAAAGTAGGTAGAAACATCAAACTAAACTATGATACTGTGATGGATATTTTGTCTCATGGCTCTACTTATCCATCTCCAAGTCATCCAAAAATCGAATATGGCGGTATTCGAAAAATATCCAGATAAGTTTATGTTAAATTAAGAGGGTTTGGCTGTTTTTAGGCAAAGTAATAGGGGGAGGGCATCTTCCTCCTATTGCTTAAAAAGAAAGGACAATGTTTTATGGCAACAGTGCGTAGACGAGGCAAAGGTTATGAAATTCGTGTATATTGCGGATTGGGAACCAATTATGGAAGAAAAGAAAAATCCATGACCTGGATTCCTGAACCAGGTATGACATCTAAACAAATAGAAAAAGAATTAGAAATACAAAAAGTCTTATTCGAACAAAAGGTCAAAAACGGAGCTGTTTTTGATACAACCATGACCTTATCTCAATTTGTTAAGCTTTGGCGGGAAGATTATGCAGAAGGCCATCTAGCTATCAAAACTATGGCTCGATATGAAGGGTTCCTTAAACGTATTCTTCCCGCGCTAGGGCATATCAAATTGAAAAATCTTAATGTTAGCCACCTTCATCGCTTCTATAAAAATCTAGGAGAAAAAGGAATCAATTTAAGAGCAAAAAGGGATCAAAGTGGTAACATTATCGGAGAAGGTCGCTTATCTCCAAAGACCATTTATGAACATCATAGGTTAATCTGTGAATTGTTGAATAAAGCCGTACAATGGGGATTGCTAGACAACAATATTGCAAATCGTGCTACACCACCCAAAGTTCCACATCATCAAATCAATATTCTGGATGAATCCCAAGTCAAACGGATGATTTCTTTATTATCTAAAGAACCCCTTCCTTATCAAACCATGATCTTACTATTGTTGTTCACTGGAATGAGACGGGGAGAATTGTGTGGATTAGAATGGAAAGACATAAATCTTCACGCTCATACACTGCGTATTGTTCGTTCCTCACAATATATTGGCAACAAAACATTCATCACAAAAGAACCTAAAACTCGTTCAGGTGTTAGAGAGTTGACATTGAGCCATTCTATGTTCTCCATTCTGACTTCCTACAAAATATGGCAGGAAGAACGAAAAGCTCAGGTGGGAACAGCATGGGCTGAGACGGATCGTTTATTCACCCAATGGAACGGCAATCCCATTCACCCCGATACAATCACATCTTGGTTTGAAAAATTCATTAAACGGCATGGTTTCCCTCATGTGACACTGCATTCTCTGCGCCATACCAATGCAACACTCATGATAGCAGAAGGGGTAGATGTAAAGACCGTATCCAAACGTTTGGGACATGCCAATACATCCACTACGTTAAACATTTATACCCATGCGTTACAATCAAGAGATCGTGAGGCTGCAGAAAAATTGGATAGAGTTTTAAGTTTTTAATATACCAAGGTGGCGAGAAAATCCTCTCTTGCCACCTTATAATTCAAACGTTGTTAACTATGATTCTTTCTAAAAACGCGTACCTATAAATTGTTGGAAATGCATTTTTGTCAACTTGTCGAGCGCATATAAGCAACCCTCTCAAAGATTCAAGTAAGCGTTCATCGCTTGGGTTTTTCATCAATTTTCTATAAAGGTCTATAATTCGAAATTTTATCGAATTTCTGACTACAGGCCTCCCTTTTCTATCAATAACAACACCCGTTACTAGTTTAGGGGAGTTTTTTGTATACACTTTAACTTTCTTTTTAGATATTTGGTACCCATACTTTTTAATGATCAAACATACTTTTCTATAAAAATAATTCGAAATACGCATTCTGCTAGAAAATATAACATCATCAATATAAACTGACATTGTCATATTATGTAAATCTGCCAGTTTTTGCAATTCATCAAACATTCGTTTATTCACCAAGTAGGATAATATCGGGCTAGCAGGTGATCCAGAAATCAAATGATTATAACAATTCACATGTTTCATGTCCAAAAAACCATAAATTGAAGACAAGTCTGTAGCGCTGGATCTTGATAGGTCAATGGTTGTAAGATTGGTTAATATCTCCGCCACATCTGAAGAACATTGTAAATCTTTGTAAAAGAATCGATAGACTACGTTCCTACTTATCGATGGAAAAAATGCCGTTAAATCAATTTTTAACATATTTCTCAGCGATGAAGTATCCAAATGCATTTTTGCGTTATCTACATAAGAACGTCCCTTAATTCCTGAAAAGATATTTTCTGGAATCGGTATTGTCCCTAATAGATTTTTTATTCTTTTCTGTATTCTTTTAAGTTCCATACTCGGAGGTTCAATCAACCTAGGCTTGTTTTGCATATAAATATACGGGCTAACCAGCGATGCAACATACTTTTGCTTGAGCAGTCTGTTATCATCAATAGCTAGTAAATATTTTAAAAATCTTTTGGATTTTAATGCATACAAAGGGCAAAAATCAATATTCAAAATAACACTTCTCTTCTTAAAAAAAAAATGCTGGTGTTAGCTGCCAACTACAAGACTCTTCAAAAAGCGAACAAAGTCTTTTAGTTGCTTAGGACAGCAGAGTGATATAACCAGTACGGCTGCTGACGCAAGTGCGATAGATACAATTACAACAGCAGCAATTGTTTTGGTCTCGACAGTATTTACTATCTCAACCTTGTTGTTATTACCATTGATGGTAATCCCTTTGTTTGCTCGTTTCACAAACTTCACCTCCCTCGTTATTATTGGCCCTCATGTATATACCATGAAGGGACTTCCAATCCGCCAATAACTCAGGAGAACGCAGCCTTATATCACTTTCACACCAGCATAATTCCGACTTCCCAAACCATACTTCAACTTGTTCCGTCGTTTTTTGTTACGGTTTTTTCTCCTCACCCTGCCTTTTCTGATACTACCTTTTTCCTCTATTCTAAAACAATATGAAACAATGATGTATCTACTTACAAGGGTTAGGACATAAGCCATCACAAAATACATCCATATCTTAAGATACGATGCCGCCTACGTTTCCGTAAGCCATTTTGAAGTCTAATCTGACTGCTCGTACTGATAATAATATTTTATCATATATCTAAAAAATAGAAAATCATTCTTTTTTATTGATTTTCATCCTCACAGGAGGGCAAAAGGAGGGAAACTTTCTCCTTTTACCCTTTATGTGGTTAAATAAAAAGCCTGTAAACACTCTGTTTACAGGCATTGAATGGTAGCGGGGGTGGGATTTGAACCTCACGACCTCCGGGTTATGAGCCCGACGAGCTACCAAACTGCTCTACCCCGCGACGACTTAAAATAGTATAAAGCACTCTTGACTATTTGTCAAGTATTGTTTCCAGTTTGCTTTGCAAATATCCATCTAAGCCATCTTTATCGCTGACAATGATCGTTTCTGTTTGTGCATTTTCCATGACAGATGCAATCACAGCCGCCCCACACACAACCACATCCGCTCTCTTGGCCTCCATACCCGGCAAACGCTTTCTTTCCTCCCTTTGCATCGCTGTGAGTCTATGGTACCAGGCGTGTATCATCTCGTATGAAAGCAAAAAGCCATGCACCTTGTCGGATTGATATACCGGCAATCCCAGCTCCAGCATCGCTAGCTGCGTTGCGGTTCCGCCCACTACCATCATTTCTTTTGCCTTTCCCTGCAAAATTTCTGATGCCAATACACTCGTCTGTTCTTTGCAATGATCCAACAACGCCACTGCTTCGTCCTTTTGTATGGGATCATGCTTTAGAAATTCTTCCGTTAGCGTAACACATCCCAACGGAATGGATTTTCCGTTCAGCACGCCTCCTGCTTCCATTGTCAGCTCGGTAGATCCTCCGCCTACATCCAAAACAGGCCGTCCATTGGCCTGGCATCCATAATAAGCAGCCTTGGCCTCATCCTCTCCAGAAAGCAGCTCAGCAGCGACCCAGCCGCTGTCTGTCAATCGTTGTAAAAAAGCTATGCCATTGTCCGCCTGCCTGGCCGCGCTCGTAGCATAGCACCAAACGGGCCGCAAAGCCCCCTTTGCCACCGCATACTTAGCAAACTCGATTACGGCACTCTCTGTACGCGCCATCGCCTCTTCACAGAGATGCTTTTTCTGTGAAAGGCCTTGCCCAAGCCGTGTAATACATACCCTTTTTTCTTCCTCCCATGCCTGTCCTGCTTGTCTGCGCAGCAACAGCCTTACGGAATTTGTGCCAATATCAATGGCAGCCCATGCCCTTTTCACGTGAATCCTCCTTACGAAAAAACCGCCACGTTGGGCGGGCGGTTTTTACCGGCGGCCTTTGCCGCCACTCTTTTTCCGAATATTGCGCTTTACATCCAACTGCCGTTCCTCCGATTGCTTTAGGAAACGGCTCAGCGTGTCTTCAAACTCTGCTTTGCTTTGCCTTGGCGGTTCTGGCGGCAATGCCTGCCGAATGGAAAGGCGAAGCCTCCCATTTTCATCCTCATCCAGCAGTTTCACGGTGACCTCATCCCCCACTGCCAAATGCTCATTGATGTCCTTCACATATCCTCTGGCTACTTCGCTGATATGTACCAGGCCTTTTCTTCCATCCTCCAGCTTTACAAACGCCCCGAAGGTGGTTACGCCCTCTACTACCCCGTTTAGCAGCTCACTTGTTTCCGCCATATTGTCTTATTTCAGCTCCTTAGTGATATCTCTATTATTCTTGGGGAATGCTGTCCAATACAAACCTAGTTTCCCCATCCTTGACCCATCCAAGCTTTTCCCGCGCAATGCTTTCGATGTATTCATCGGTATTGGCGGCCTCCAGCACATGCGTCAGCTTGTCCTTTTCCAACTCGTTGTCCGCTTGCTGATTCTGGAGATCCGTTTGTTTGCTGCGCAGCCTGTTCAATTCCACTTCCTGATGCCAGAAGGTAATCCCCACAAACACCAGCACTGTGCCCAATACCACAGCATAAAACCGGCGTGTGACGCGGAACTTTCTCTTTTTTGCTTTTGTTTCGCTCACAGATTGCCCTCCCAACTCGTTAAAATCCATCGGATTTCGGAATTTTGTTATTTAGTATAGATTACTCTGTTTTCGTCTTTTTTTCAACCCTTGCCTTGTGCTTTTCACAGATTCGTTTCCATTTTGCCAAACACGCTTTTCTTCCACGTTCTATCCATTGCATAGCCTTGGCGCCCGGCCCCAAATAGAAAATCGTAAATCCTAGGAAAAAAGCAAAGAAGGAAAATGCGCGCAATGCGCCTTTTGCGACAAAAAACAGGCATGCCGCGAAAATGCCCGCAGCCCCCAGGCAAAACAGAAGATCCCAAATTGCTATCTTTCCCTTTTTTGTGCAATGACGACGGAAAACAGCACAGCAAGTATACCAAACAGCCGCTGCCATGCCTGCACAAAAAAACATGACAAACTGGCCCGGCTGTATAAACATCCCTCCCATATCAACGCCTGAAAATGCGGGCGAGCAATGGCCTGGATTCCTCTTCGTCGTCCTGATAGGTCACCCCGTCGATCAGCCCAGACACAATAAACTGCCCATCCTCGAGATTCAGCCGGTCAATATGCAGGCCCTCTCCCTCGATGCTGAGCATACCGACTGCGGTAAATAATATGACCTCTTCTTCGCAAAAGCTGCCCAGCTCCTCTACCCCGGTCACAATCGCCTTTTGTCTGCTTTCCATCTGCAGCGAATGGCTACCCACCATCCGCCTTGTTTCCATGTCTCTCTGCAAAGTAAAAACCCTCCTTCATTAAGGAGGGTATGCGTATGTGGTTGTCATTATGTGTACAAAGTATTTTTTAGCTTCTCACAAGATATTCTGTGATAAACATATCCAAATCGCCATCCATTACGCTTTGGATATTGCCCGTCTCTACCCCCGTCCTATGGTCCTTAACCATGGAATAAGGATGAAACACATAGCTGCGGATCTGGCTGCCCCATTCAATCTTTTTCATATCGCCGGCAATTTCCGCCTGTTTTTCTTCACGCTCGCGCTCCTTGAGCTCCAGCAGTTTACTTTTCAACATGCGCATTGCCGTTTCACGGTTTTGGATCTGGCTGCGCTCGTTTTGGCATTGTACCACGATGCCTGTCGGAATATGCGTAATGCGGATGGCAGATTCCGTTTTATTGACGTGCTGGCCGCCGGCGCCGCTGCTACGGTAGGTATCCACCCTCAGCTCGTCCATATTGATCTCTATCTCATCGTCGTTTTCGATCATCGGCATCACATCCAGCGAAGCAAACGACGTATGACGGCGTCCGGACGCATCAAACGGGGAAATACGCCCCAGCCGATGCACGCCTTTTTCCGCTTTTAGGTATCCGTATACGTCCTGTCCGCTCACTTCAAACGAAACGCTCTTGATGCCCGCCTCGTCGCCTTCCAGCAGATCCAACAGCTTTACCTCATATCCCTTTTTTTCGCAATAACGAGTATACATGCGGTACAGCATCTGCGTCCAGTCCTGCGCTTCCGTACCGCCTGCGCCGGCATGCAGCGACAAGATCGCATCATTGTGATCGTACTCACCCTTTAGCATTGTAGCCAGCCTCAGCTGTTCTACGCGGCCGTCTAGCGACTCCGTCTCCTTTTCAATCTCTTTGGCCATGTCATCGTCATACTCAGCCATGACCATCTCACAAAGATCCAGCGTATCGCTTACGCCGTCATGCAGCTGCTCATATTGCTGAATTCTATCGTTGACGTCCTTAAGCTGTTTATTCACCTTTTGCGCTGCATCCGGGTCGTCCCAAAAGCCCGGCGTCTCCATCTGTTCGGAATATCCCTTGGCCTGTTCCCTCAGCTTGGGGAGGTCAAAGGGACTCACCTGCCTTTTGAAGCACTTCCATCATCTGTTCCAGACGGGATTTGCATTGATCCAGTTGAATCAAAATTCTCTCCTCCTACGCGTTTTTGCCACAACAGTTTTTGTATTTTTTGCCGCTTCCACACGGGCAGGGATCGTTACGCCCTACCTGCGGCTTTGCCTTGGCGGGCTCTTTGCTTTTACCCTTCCAGGATTGATCGGCGTTTTCCACCGTAGCATTGGCTTCCTTTGCTACCTGCTTGCGTTCCGGCGCAGACTGTATATTCAAGTGGAACAGCATCATCAGCGTATCCTCTTGAATGCCATGCGTCATATTTTCAAACATATCGTAGCCTTCAAATTTATATTCCACGACGGGATCCCTTTGGCCATAGGCACGCAAACCGATGCCTTGCCGCAGCTGATCCATCTCATCGATATGATCCATCCAATGGTCATCTACGCAGCGCAGCAAAACCACGCGCTCAATTTCCCGCATATCCACATTGGACTCGGCGATTTTCTCTTCCCTCTGTTCATACGCCTGGTGTACCAAATCGGTAATGCGCTTTGTCAGGTCTTTACGCGTCAAACGATCAATGTTTTCCCCGTCTTGTACGATGCGCACGCCTTGCGGCAGGCACAGCCTAGCAAAGTAGGCCTGCAGGCCGTCCAGATCCCATTCTTCCGGCAGCACGTTCTCCTGGCAGTAAATATCCACAGCCCGCTGCACCAGCGTATCCTGCATCTCCTGGATGTTGGCCTTCATATCCTCGCCCATGAGCACGGCGCGCCGCTGCGCATAGATGATTTCACGCTGCTGATTCATCACATCGTCATATTGCAAAACATGCTTACGAATTTCAAAGTTGCGCGATTCAATGCGGCGCTGCGCCGATTCGATCTGTTTGGACAGCATCTTTACATCCATCGGCACCTCGTCGCCAGGATTCAGCCGCTCCATCAGCCCCTGTATGCGTTCAGAGCCGAATAGGCGCATCAAGTCGTCCTCCAGCGCTACATAGAATCGAGACGAGCCAGGGTCGCCCTGACGCCCGGCGCGGCCGCGCAGCTGGTTGTCAATCCGACGGGATTCATGCCGTTCTGTACCGATGATGTGCAGGCCGCCCGCTTCCACAACCTTGGCATGCTCCTCTTGGCATACCTTATTAAATTTATCATACAGCTCCTGATATTTTTCACGTGCCTTTAAAATTTCTTCATCCTGCGTATCTGCATGGGATACGGCATCCTCTATCCTTTCATCCTCGTATTTGAGGCGGCGCATCTCTCTTCTTGCTAAAAATTCCGGATTGCCTCCCAAGATAATATCGGTACCACGGCCCGCCATGTTGGTGGCAATCGTCACCGCGCCGTACTTGCCAGCCTGCGCCACGATTTCTGCTTCCTTTGCATGGTTTTTCGCGTTCAGCACCTCATGCTTTACGCCTCGTTTTTTCAGCATGCTAGAAAGCAGCTCGCTTTTTTCTACCGAAACGGTACCTACCAGGATGGGGCGCCCGCTCTCGTGTACCTCAACGATCTCATCCACCACAGCCCGCATCTTACCGTCTATGGTAGAGAATACAACGTCGTTTTCATCTTTGCGGATCATCGGCTTATGCGTCGGAATACTCACGACATCCAACCCGTAGATTCCCTGGAATTCCTCTTCCTCTGTTTTGGCCGTGCCCGTCATACCGCTAAGCTTTTTGTACATGCGGAAATAATTCTGGAACGTGATGGTCGCCAGCGTCTTGCTTTCATTTTGCACCTTCACGCCTTCTTTGGCCTCAATCGCCTGGTGCAGGCCCTCGCTGTACCGGCGCCCGATCATCAGTCGTCCGGTAAACTCGTCTACGATGATAACCTGCCCTTCCTGCACAACATAGTCCACATCGCGCTTAAACAGCACATGGGCCTTCAATGCTTGGTTGATATGGTGGTTGAGCTCCGTGTTGTCTATGTCGGAAAGGTTGTCCACATGGAACGCCTGCTCGGCCTTGCGCACCCCTTCTTCCGTCAGCGTTACCGCCTTCATCTTTTCATCCACGGTATAGTCGTCTTCTGCTTTTAGCCGTTGCACGAATCGGTCTGCACGGGTATACATCTCCGTGGATTTATCTCCGCGGCCGGAAATAATCAGCGGCGTCCTGGCTTCGTCGATGAGAATGGAATCCACCTCGTCGACGATGGCATAATGCAGGGGGCGCTGCACCATCTGCTCTTTGTAGATCACCATATTATCCCGCAGGTAATCAAATCCATATTCGTTGTTTGTCCCGTAGGTAATATCGCACGCATAATTGGCCCTGCGCTCGTTGGCGTCCATATCATGAACGATAAGCCCTACGCTCATACCCAAAAAGCGGTAGATCTTCCCCATCCACTCGCTGTCGCGCTTTGCCAGGTAATCATTGACCGTAACGATGTGCACGCCTTTACCTTCCAGCGCGTTTAAGTAAGCCGGCAGCGTCGCAACCAGCGTTTTGCCCTCGCCGGTACGCATTTCAGCAATGCGGCCTTGATGTAGCACAATACCACCCAAAACCTGTACGCGGAAATGCTTCATGCCGGTGGTCCGCACACTGGCTTCTCGGACAGCAGCAAACGCTTCCGGCAAAAGATCGTCCAGCGTTTCTCCCTGTTTTAATCTGTCTTTGAATTGCTGCGTTTTCCCCCGCAGCTCCTCATCCGTCAATTTCGCATAGCTTTGCTCCAGTGCTTCTACCTGGTCCGCTATCTTATTCAACGGTTTGATTGGGTCATTGCCCAATATTTTTTTGAAAAAGGACACCCCTAGCCCTCCTTATTTGCTTTTTCCTAAAATTGGTCATCGTCCATTGTATCATCATTTTTTCGGCCAAGCAATGAAATTGCCGTTAACTCTCGGGGAAAAAGGCCCTTTTCTCCCTTTTTACCGCCCGAACCAGCCTCTGCCCGGGAAATATCCCTTGGCCGATAAAAAGAGCCGGCGGCTGCCGGCTCTATAAGCATCGGGCTATCTGGAAGTTTCAATCAGCCCATAGTTACCATCCTTGCGCTTGTAGATCACATTGATCTCTCCTGTCTCGCCATCCTCAAAGACAAAGAAGGAATGCCCCAGCATATCCATCTGAAGCGCCGCTTCTTCCTTCATCATAGGCTTCATCGGAATGCTCTTTGTGCGCACGATCGTAGGCTGTGCCTCCTCTTGTGCTGCCAGGGTTTCATCCGCCGTTAAAAACTGGGGCTCCATCTCCTTGAGCGCCCCATCCCGCAGATGGCGCTCCCACCGCGTCCTATGCTTTACGATTTGGCGTTCCAGCTTTTTACAGGCGTTATCCAGCGAAGCATATACATCACCGGTCGCCTCCTCGCTGCGTAACAAACCGCCCCCAAAAATCACTGTGATCTCCACGACCTGGCGGCCCCGCAGCATGGACAGCATCACCTTGGCCTCCGTATCTTTCCGGAAATACTTATCCAATTTGTCCACACGTTTTGTGATCACGTCCCGCAAATAATCCGAGACTTCCATACCCTTTCCGTTGATCGAAATACGCATCTATTTCACTCCTTTCAACGTTCACATAACGTTCATATATAGTATACCACGCAACCCATGGCAAATACAGCGCCGCTGTGGCAAAGGGCCAACAAAATCAGAGAAAAATTCTACAAAAAAGCCCGCATGCTGCGGGCTTTGGGTACAGGGGTTACTGATTGCGCATCTGTGCAAAGCATTCACTGCAATAGACCGGTTTGTCGTTTTTCGGGATAAAGGGTACTTCCGTCTCCGCGCCGCATTTTGCGCAAACGGTGCGATAGCTTACTTTTTCGCGGTGCGCATTTTTCTTTGCAGCCCTGCATTCACGACACCGAACAGGATCATTCAAGAATCCTTTTTCTGCGAAAAATTCTTGTTCTCCAGCGGTAAATACAAATTCCTGTCCGCAGTCGCGGCACACAAGCGTCTTGTCCTGGTACATTTTTTTCCCTCGCTTTGATTTTTTAACAACAGTCGAACAGCATCGGCTGACCTGGTCTTTGTCCCCACATCCGCCGGCTGGAAGGTTCGCTCCTAAGGCCTTTGCCTCCCCACTACTACCCCTCTCAGGAATCTTACATTTGACGGATGCCCAACCGAAGTTTGTCTTTCCTACAAAGCAAGTGCCTGGCCGGTCTTACCTCTAAACTGCCCCATGATCACCGCTCTTTGAGCGGCTTACGTGGATCGCTTCGCCCGCAGCTGGCATCGATTTTCAACCACAGACCCGAGTTCGTCCAACCATTATTGTACCCTCATTGTAGTGGAGAACCATCCAAAAAGCAACAGATATTTTTAATTTCCTCTCTGTTTGTAAGGAATTTATTTGTTCCTATCGATTTTTCGCCAAGATTCTTTTCATTTCTTTATGCTTGGCACACCGTGCATACCCATACGCTGGCGCCTTTTGCCTCTAATGCATCCGCACATGCTCTTACCGTACAGCCTGTTGTAACCACATCGTCCACCAGGCAGATACGCTTTCCTTCCACTGCCGCTTCTGCCTCAAACGCACCATATACGTTGGCTCTTCTCTGTAAAGCGCCCAACAGCGCCTGCTGCTCGGTATGCCGTATACGCCGCAGCCAATCCGGCTGCACATCAGCATCCATCCAAGCTGCCATGCCCTCTGCCAACAACGCCGCTTGGTTATAGCCGCGTTCACGCAGCCTAGCTTTGCCTAGCGGTACAGGCACCAGCACCTCCGCCTCCAGCCCTCTCTGGCGGCATGCCTGTGCCATAACACAGCCCAGTGCCTCAGCCAGATATCTTTGGTTGTGAAATTTTAGGCCTTTTACCATTTCCTCCGCTGTTCCAGTATAAGAAAACGGAGATATCACAGCGAGGGATTCCTTGATCGTCAACGGCTCTTCCCGATGCGGCAGCTCGGCCCAGCAGCGCTGGCAAAAGCCTGTATTCTCTACCATCTCTCGTTCCTCGCCGCATACGGCGCACCGGCACAGTTCTGGCAGAAACAAAGATTTTAGTCCCTTTCCCATTGCCGTTAATATTTTCATGGCGCCGTTCCGTCCTGCCCCAGCATCAGCGCCAGCCCGCTGTATCGCTGCTTTGTTTTATTGTTGGCAATCATTTGCTGGATCACACCTTTTCGCCCAATCAATATGACATGCTTTTTCGCCCTTGTTACCGCTGTATACAAAAGGTTTCGGTTATACAGCATCGGCGTACCGCCCAAAAGCGCAATGGCGACCCTATCAAACTCGCTGCCCTGCGATTTATGGATGCTGATGGCATAGGAAAGGGTCACTTCGTCCGCCTGGGCAAAATCATATTCCGATACCCTGTCGTCATCAAACTGCACGGTAAACATTTCCGCCTCCAATTGAATGGAGGTAATGACCCCGAGTTCTCCATTGAATACGCCTTTTCCCCGTTCCAGCTCCTCTCCCCTGTCGCGCGTCCAGGGCTGGTTGTAGTCGTTGCGGATCTGCATGACTTGATCACCCACGCGGAAGGTCTGCCCAAAACGGGCAAACTCTGCCTTTCTGCGCCCCGCCGGATTGATAAGCCCCTGCAGTTTGCCATTGAGCGAAATCACACCGCTCTCCCCTTTTTTCATCGGCGTAATCACCTGCCAATCCCCTTGTGCGCATAGCTGCTGCAGGTGATGCCAGACTTGCCCCGGGTTTTCCGCCTGCCACAGTTCAAACCCCTGCCCCGGGACCGGCATCTCCCCTCGATTGATGCGCCTGGCATTGAGGGAGATGGCGCTTCCCTCTCCCTGTCTAAAGATGGTATCCAGCGCCGTAACAGGAAAGCGGCCGCATTGGATAAGGTCATGCAGCACATGGCCAGGGCCCACGGAAGGCAGCTGGTCGGCGTCTCCGATGAATACCACCCGCGTCCCTTGCGGGATTGCCCGCAGCAAATGCATCAGCAAAAAGGTATCCACCATTGACATCTCATCTACGATTACGGCCTCTACCTCCAGTGGATGGTCCTGATCCTTGCCATAAATCTCTTCGTTCTCCTCACCCCGGCCATATTCCAGTAGGCGGTGTATGGTATGCGCCGCACAGCCCGTAGCCTGCTCCATGCGTTTGGCCGCGCGGCCGGTAGGTGCACAGAGCGCTACTTCCAGCCCTGCCTGCTCAAATAAGGACAAAACGAACTGAACAATGGTGGTTTTTCCCGTGCCCGGCCCGCCGGTGATGATGGAAACCGGCGACGCCACCGCCGTTTCTATCGCTGCCCTTTGCTGTGTTGCCAGTCGTATGCCGCTGCTTTTTTGCCGGCGTTCTATGCCATCTGCTACCTCTGTCCTAAGCGGCGCCAATTCCGCTTGGCAAAGCTGTTTGAGCAGCATCGCGCATTCCTGCTCAGCACGGTAATAGCCAGCCAGATATACCGGCTCGTTTTTCCCCTCGCCCAGCTTCAATACGCCAGTTTGCAGCATGCGTACCGCAGCTCGCTGTACCCGTTCCACATCTGTGTGTAGCTGCTTGGCAGTAAAGGGAATTAAAATCTCGCTCGGTAAAAACATATGCCCTTCTCCGGACGCCAGCTGCAACGTATGCCGCAGCCCCGCCTCCATACGAAACGGCGCATCCGCCTCAATGCCCATCTTCTGTGCAATGGCGTCCGCCGTCTTAAAGCCGATGCCGAAAATATCATCCGACAGCCGATACGGATTCTCTTTTACCCTTGAAACAGCGTCCTCTCCGTATTCCGCTGCAATGCGAATGGCCTGCGATACCGTGATCCCATATTCCGAAAGTCCTGCAATCACCTGCCGTAGCTGCATGTTTTCCGCATACGAAGATCCAATCTTGGCCGCTGTAACCGGCCCGATGCCCGGCACCCTGACCAGTTGGTTGGGGGCAAAGGTTAAAATATCTCCCGCCTCATCGCCAAAGGTCTGGATTATGGCACGCGCCGTGGCCGGCCCACAGCCCTTTATCAGCCCGCTGGCCAAAAAACGCTCCAATTCTTCCGTTGTTTCCGGCAGCATAGGACGGCAAACGGCCGCCTGAAATTGGCGGCCGTATTCTCTATGCATGGTAAACACACCCTCTAGCTGCACCCGTTCTCCCTGGCCCAGCATGGGGCTGTACCCTACCGCGGTCAATTCTTCTCCGTCGTCTGTCATAAGCTCCATGACGGTATAGCCGTTGGCCTCGTTACGGTAGACGATCTGCGTGACCATGCCCTCCAGCATGATTTTCTCCTGCCCGTATTCCATCAAAGCTTTTTCTTCAAATCCTCCATCAGATCCAATTTCTCCCAAGGCAGATCCAGATCCGGACGGCCGAAATGGCCATAAGCAGCGATCTGTCTATACAGCGGGCGGCGCAGCCCCAACCTTTCAATGATGGCCTGCGGACGGAAATCCATCACCTGGCACAGCGCATTTTCAATGTCCGTTTCCTTTGCCTTGGCCGTGCCGCGCGTATCGATACGAACCGAAACAGGATGTGCCACGCCAATGGCATAGGCCAGCTGCAGTTCGCATTCCTCTGCCAAGCCAGCCGCCACAATGTTTTTCGCCGCATATCGCGCCGCATAGCTGGCGCTGCGATCCACCTTGGTCGGGTCTTTGCCGGAAAAAGCGCCGCCGCCATGGCGCGCGTATCCGCCATAGGTATCTACGATGATCTTTCGGCCCGTCAAGCCCGCATCCCCATGAGGGCCTCCGATGACAAATCTCCCTGTTGGGTTGATATAATATTTTGTTTCGTCATCCAAAAGGCGCTGCGGAATCACCTTGGCTATCACTTTTTCCATCATATCCTTTTCGATCTGGGCATGCGTGGCCTCCGGATCATGCTGGGTGGAAATAACAACTGTATCCACCCGTGTCGGCACGCCATCTACATATTCTACGGTAACCTGGCTCTTGCCATCCGGGCGCATATACGGTACCTCCCCGCTTTTGCGTGCCTGGCTCATTCTGCGCGTCAGCGCATGCGCCAATTCGATGGGCAGCGGCATAAACTGCTCAGTCTGGTTGCAGGCAAAGCCAAACATCAGCCCCTGGTCGCCGGCGCCGATATCCAAGCCGCCCTGGGCCCTCGTTTCCAGCGCGCTGTCCACGCCCATCGCAATATCTGGCGATTGCTCGTCTATGCTGACCACCACCGCGCAGGTATCCGCATCAAACCCATATTTGCCCCGCGTATACCCAATGTCGCGCACCGTATCCCGCGCTACCTTTTGTAGATCCACATAGCAACTGGTCGTAATCTCCCCGAAAATATTCAGTAGTCCCGTGCTAGCTGTACACTCACAAGCCACGCGCGCGGCCGGGTCATGCCGTAAAATCTCATCCACCACCGCATCAGATACCTGGTCGCAAAGCTTGTCCGGATGTCCCTCTGTCACGGATTCAGACGTAAAGTATCTTCTGTCCACTTTTTTCCCTCCTCATGGTTTGCAGGGGTATAAAAAGAACCCCGCGGCGCGGGGCTTATTTTTGTATCCGCGCCTCATCTTCCGGGCATGCCGCCCGCAGGAATTGGCACCTTGCATTCCTTGCCGGTTGCCGGGCTTCATAGGGCCTGTTCCCTCCGCCGCTCTGGATAAGGCAAATCCATGGTTTCATTATACTGCCCTTTTATGCTTCTGACAAGGGCCATTGCATAGCGTTTTTCGATACGCTACAATAGCACAGAACCCTGAAAGGATGATAAATCATGAAATATACCTTGGGCTGCGTCCGTAAAGCGGACGACGATTTTGCCCTGATCCAGCCCGGCGATTCTATTGCTGTCGGCGTTTCCGGCGGCAAGGACAGCATGCTCTGCTTGGAGGCGCTTCGTCTTTATCAAATGTTTTCCCATAAGCAATACTCGCTCTGCGCCATAACGGTAGACCCTGGATATGGCTTTGATCCCGCGCCGTTGGCGCAATACTGCCAAATGCATAGCATTCCCTTTCATTTTGCGCCGGGTGCGGTGGTAGAAACTGCCAATGCCCTGGCAAAGCCGGGCAAAAGCCCTTGCTCGCTTTGCGCTAAAATGCGGCGCGGTGCGCTCAATGCAAAAGCAAAAGCGCTGGGTTGCAATAAGGTCGCCTTAGCCCATCATCGCGATGATGCTTTGGAAACCTTTTTGCTCAGCATGTTTTATGAAGGCCGTCTCAACACTTTGGCCCCCAAAAGCTATTTGCAGCGAGCGGACCTTACCGTCATCCGCCCTTTTCTTTATCTAGAAGAAAAGCATATCAAGGGCGCGGTACGTCAGCTCGGCCTGCCTGTTGTGCCCTCTCCTTGTCCGTTTGATGGGCATACCAAGCGTGAAACCATGAAGCAGTATCTCAAAGAGCTTCGCAAGCAGTTCAAACGCGCGGATGAGATGATGTTTTTTGCCCTATCCAATACGGACGGTTATCATCTCTGGGATCAATACAAACAACCGCCTACAACATAAAACAGGGCCTTTTTGGCCCTGTTTTTTTGTTCTTGTTTATTCGTCGCCTTGGTTTGTTCCCGTCGGCCGCTGGGTCGCCGAATGTGTTGTCGTGGGCCTAGGCGTTGCGGTTTTCTTCTGCGTAGGCTTCGGGGTCGCCGTCTTTTTTGTTGTTTTCCTAGGCGCAGAGGTTTTCTTGGTCGTCTTCTTGGGCGACGTGGTCTTCTTGGTGGTTTCCGTCGGGCTCGGCGTCGCCGTCTCCGACGGTTCCGGCGTCACCGTTACCCCCGTCTGATCGGGATCTTTGATATAAAACGTATCAATGACCGTCTGTTCCAGCGCTTCCTCGTCCAAGATCCAACCGGAACCGCCGCCCACAGAGCCGGAAGTGCCTGCCAGCTGTGTCTGCTGCATGGTGTCTAGGTTGATATTCTTCAAGATCTTGGCATAGGCCACCATCTCATCCGTGCTCAAATTGGTGAACACATATTTGGTCATGCTGCTGTATATGCTCGGAATCTGCGTAACCTGCATATCCTTGATCGCCTTGGCCAAGCCCATCAGAAACTGCATTTGTCTTTGGCCACGCGAAATGTCCGAACCGTCCATGCCTGCGATCTTGCGCTGTATGCAGAAGGTAAAGGCCTGATCACCCGTCAGCTTGACGGTTTCGCCTTCCTTACCCACGCCGGTTACCGATTCTTTCAGTGTCACAGTCACGCCGCCCACCGCATCGTTGAGCGGGCTAACGCCGTCCATATTGATGCCGCCGTATTTATCCAGCGGGATGTCATATTTGCCATCACAGGAAAGCAGGCGTTTAACGCAATATACCACGTTTTCCGCCCCTTTGTTACGGTCCTGGTTTCCGCCGCCGTATGGGAAAGAGGAATTCAGCTTATTATAGTCCTCCTTATATACATTGCCGTCCGTATCGATGTGGCGAATCAATGCCTTGGAATCTCGCGGACAAACAATCATTTTGATGGTATTTTCCACAACATCCACCGCGCAGACCACCATCGTATCGCTGCGGGCGCCCAAGCCCTCTCGGCCTTCCGCCTCAGACTGGTCAATGCCGATGAGCATCAATGTCACCAGGTTATCGTTGTAGTAATACCGTTCTCCCTTATACGTCACATACGTTTTGGGTTTGCTTGATCCCAACTCTCCATCGTTATCCAGCAGAATGTCCGGGCTGATGTTTTTCAGCCGCTGATACGCCGCAAAAAACACACCGCCTGCCCCTACAATCAAAACCGCTAGGATACAGGAAAGAATCTTGATCAACTTTCTTCTGTTCAAATGCGTTGCCTCCTAAATTGCAAGTCTGCCATTTGCATGGCAGACTCTACAATGTAGTACGTTAAATATCCAAATAATTGCCGCGCTTATAATCGTATACAGCGCTGTAACTATCGATATCCTCCAATGCCTTGCCGGTTCCAATGGCTACACAGCTGATTGCATCCTCCGCCACATAACACGGCAACTTGGTTTTCTCCGTCAGCATCCGATCCAAGCCATTGAGCAGTGAGCCGCCGCCCGTCATGCAGATGCCATTTTCTGAAATATCAGCCGACAATTCCGGCGGGGTGCGCTCCAGCACGCCATGCACCGCTTCAAAGATGAGCTGCACTGGCTCCTCCAACGCCTCCAAAATCTCGTTGCCCGCCACACGGACAGTTCTCGGCAGCCCAGATACTAGGTTGCGGCCCGTAACATCCATATATACCTCTTCGCTACGAGGATAAGCCGTACCGATGTTGATTTTCAGCTCCTCAGCCGTCCTTTCCCCAATGAAAAGGTTGTGTTTTTTACGAATATAGCGCACGATCGCTTCGTCAAACTTATCCCCGGCCACCTTGATGGAATCGCTGACCACTGAACCGCCCAACGATACGACCGCTACATCGGATGTACCGCCGCCGATATCCAACACCATAGAGCCGTAGGGGGCCCCAATATCGATGCCGGCGCCAATGGCCGCTGCAATGGGCTCTTCAATCAAATAGGTCTTACGCGCACCCGCCTCATCCGAAGCATCGATTACGCTCCTTTTTTCCACTTCCGTCACGCCGCTGGGCACGCATACCACGACCCTCGGCTTGAAAAACAGTTTACGGCCGATGACTTTGTTTAGAAAATATCGAAGCATGCGCTCTGTGACGTCGAAGTTGGAAATAACCCCATCCTTCAACGGGCGTATGGCCACGATGTTGCCAGGGGTACGGCCGATCATTCGGCGCGCTTCATCTCCGATGGCAAGCATTTTGCCCGTAAATCGATCGATGGCCACTACCGATGGTTCGCGCAATACGATCCCTTGCCCCTTTACATACACCAGCACGCTGGCCGTTCCCAAATCAATCCCGATATCGCTATATTCAAATAGTTTGCTCTTTCCAAACAAAGCCATTGTATCGCCCTCGTTCCTGCGTTTTTCTATATTCTTTCCTTTTTCCCAAAAAAGTGTACAAAATACCAAAACAAATTCACTTTATCTTACCCTGTTTGTGTCCGTTTTTCAACTCTCTTTACTTCACAAAACGCCAGAATCAGACAAGTTTGTTGTTCAGTCTACCACTACACAGTCCTCGATGCAAGAAAAAAAGCCCCGGTTATTCGGAGCTTTGTTTTGCTTGTCCTCCTTATTTTACCAGTGTGCGGGCTCAGCCCTGCGCGGCTTTGTATTTGCGGTGTGTTGCTTCTCCACCCCTTAAATGCCTTTCCGCCTTGTTTTTTTCCAGCACAACACGTACCTGCCTGTATAGCTGCAAATTCAATCTTTGCAATCGATCGCAAACATCCTTGTGGATGGTGCTCTTGCTTACGCCAAATTGCCTGGCCGCGTCCCGTACCGTCGCGCCTGTTTCCAGGATGTATCCGGCTACCTGCATCACTCGTTGTTCGATGTATCCGCGCATTTCCCCACTCACCCTTTTTCACAGTTTGTACAGGGTATGAAGAAAAGCGGCCATTTATGCTGCCAGATGGGCAGATGCGCTGTTTTTCTTTATTTTCTTCGCGGTTTTGGCTTTGCAGTCTGTCTTTTCGCCGTGCGCTGCGCGGCCGCGCGTTTCCCTCCTTGCACAGGAGGCTTCTTTCCGCCCGGCCTTTTCTCCGGCCGAACCAGGCACTTTGGCCCAAAGCCTATCAGATCCTCCCGGTGTGCCCTTCTCAGTGCCAGGCGCACCAAATCGGCGTTTTCCGGCCGGTAAAACTGAAGCAGCGCGCGCTGCATGCGTTTCTCCTTTGGATCTTTGGGAATATATACCTTTTCCCCCGTCCGCGGATCCTTTCCCGTATAAAACATCGTAGTAGACAACGTCCCCGGCGTGGGATAAAAATCCTGCACCTGCTCCGGCCGCTGCCCCGTCTTTTTGAGATAGCAGGCCAGCTCTATGGCGTCTTCCAGCCTACTGCCAGGATGGCTGGACATAAAATACGGCACAATGTACTGCTCTTTGCCCAAGCGCCGGTTGATGGCTTTGTACCGCTCCACAAATCGGTCATAGAGCTCATGGTGTGGCTTTCCCATCAGCCGTAAGACCCTCTGCGACACATGTTCCGGCGCAACCTTGAGCTGGCCGCTGACATGGTGCTGCACCAGCTCTTTGAAAAAGGTACCATCCTTATCATACATAATATAATCGTAGCGAAGGCCGCTGCGCACAAATACCTTTTTTACATGGGGCACCTGCCTTACCTTCCGCAGCAGCGCAAGATAATCGCGATGATCCACCTCTAACTGCGGGCATTTGGGTGATAGGCACTGGCGGTTTTTGCAAACGCCGCGCTTTAGCTGATCTTTGCATGACGGCTGGCGGAAATTGGCCGTCGGCCCACCCACATCGTGAATATAGCCCTTAAACCCTTCCTGATGCGTAATGGCCTCTGCTTCTTCTAAAATGGAATCATGGCTCCGCACCTGGATGGTTCTGCCCTGATGGTAGGTAAGCGCACAAAACGAGCAGGCGCCAAAACAACCCCGGCAGGAGGTAATGGAAAAGGAGACCTCGTCGATCGCTGGGATATGCTGGGTATAGCTGGGGTGCGGCTTTCTGGTATACGGCAAAGCATATACCTCGTCCATCTCCCTAGTATTCAGAGGGGCAGAAGGCGGGTTTACCACCACATAGCTTGCGCCATGTTTTTGTGCCAGCCGCTTGCCACGGATACCATCCGTCTCCTGCTGTTGGCGTAAAAAGGCGCGTCCATACGCATCTTTATCCGTGCACACCGTTTCAAAGGAGGGAATTTCCTCTACATCCGCCACCTCTTCCAAGCTGTGCGTTAAATAGCAGGTGCCCGGCACATACGTGATGTCCTTGATATGGATGCCAGCGTCCATAGCATCTGCAATTTCCACCACCGAGCGCTCCCCCATGCCAAACATCAAAAGATCTGCACCGCTGTCCACCAGAATGGAACGCCTTACTTTATCATCCCAATAATCGTAGTGAGCAAACCGGCGCAAGCTGGCCTCTATGCCTCCGATGGCAATGGGCATTTTGGCATAGGCTTCCCGGATCTTATTGCAGTATACGATGGTAGCCCTATCCGGTCGCTTGCCCGCTTTGCCTCCCGGCGTATAGGCGTCGTCGCTGCGTGGCCGCTTGCCTGCAGTATAATGGCAAACCATGGAGTCTATGTTACCGGCCGTTACCAAAAAGCCCAGCCGCGGCCTACCGAATCGCTTAAAGTCCGCAGTGGAATGCCAATCCGGCTGTGCGATGATGGCTACTTTATAGCCGTGGCTTTCCAGTACGCGGCTGATGATGGCGGCGCCAAAGCTGGGATGATCTATATAGGCATCGCCCGTCACCAAGCAAAAATCCGGCCTATCCCAGCCGCGTTCTTCCATTTCCGCCCGTGTCAAGGGTAGCCATTGCTGCTGGCTCAAGCGCGTCCCTCCTGTTCCTTTTGATACTGCCAAGGCCCCAGCTTATAATAATCGCCGCCCTGGCAGTCCATCGCTACGATGGCGGGGAAGTCCTCTACCTCCAAACGCGCCACCGCCTCGCTCTGCAATTCCGGATAGGCAACCACTTCCCTGTGCTTTACATGCTTGGCCAACAGCGCGCCCGCGCCGCCCAGCGCCGCAAAATATACTGCGCCGTATCGAACAGCGGCCTCCTGTACCGCCTGGCTTCGGGGGCCTTTGCCCATCATGCCTTTCAGCCCTTGAGCCAGTAGCTTAGGGGCAAAAGCATCCATGCGTCCGCTTGTCGTAGGGCCCAGGCTGCCTACCGGCATGCCCGGCTTTGCTGGCGTGGGGCCCGCATAAAAGATCAGCGCCCCTTCCAGCTCCATCGGCAGCGGTTGTCCCTTTTCCAGCGCTTCTACCATTTTGGCGTGTGCTGCATCCCTGGCTGTATAGATGGTGCCGCAAATGCGCACCTGATCTCCGGCTTTTAGGCCCCTTATTTGGTCCTCAGTCAAAGGCGTATGTATTCTTTTGATTTTCATGCTATTCTCCTTTACAGCACAGCCTGTACATGGCGCGCCACATGGCAGTTGATATTCACCGCCACAGGCAGCCCTGCAATATGGGTGGGGTATGCCAGTATCTTTACGGCTAGTGCCGTGGTCCGCCCCCCAAAGCCCTGCGGCCCTATACCCAGCGCATTGATGCGCGACAGCAGCTCCTGCTCCATCTCTGCATAGTAGGGATCGGGATTTGGCTTGTCCAATGGCAGCATCAGCGCTTTCTTTGCCAAGAGCGCCACCCTGTCAAAACTGCCGCCTACGCCCACGCCGACTACGATGGGCGGGCAGGGATTGCCGCCCGCCCTGCGCACCGTATCCACGACAAAGTCCTTCACGCCCTCAGCCCCGGCAGAGGGCGTAAGCATTTTCAGCCCGCTCATATTCTCGCTGCCAAAGCCCTTGGGCGCCAGGGTGATGGTTACCGCGTCACCCGGCACCATCTCCACATGCAAAAGCGCAGGCGTATTGTCCAATGTATTGATCCTGCGAAGCGGATCTGCTACGACGCTCTTTCTCAGGTACCCTTTGGTATAGCCGCGCCGCACGCCCTCATCAACAGCGTCCTTGAGCAGCATCCCTTCAAGATGCACCTCCTGCCCTAATTCCACCATCACCCAGGCCATGCCGGTATCCTGGCAGATCGGCATCTCGTTTTGCGCAGCCGTCTCTGCATTTTCAACAAGCTGTGATAAAATCATCCTTGCAGGTGCAAACGGCTCTTGGTCCGCGGCACAGTGCATGGCGCACGCCACATCCTCCGGCAGCTGCCGGCAGGCCTGTATGCAAAGCGCCTCTACGGCGCCAATGATCTCATCGCTGTGTACGATCCTCAAAAAAATCCCCTCGATTTAATAAAATTTTATATTTCTTTTTTTCTCGTTTTATTGTATTATGATTATATCTTATTTCTTTCTATTGTGACACGCAAGCTGTATCAAAGGTTCACGTTGATTGTATGAGCAAATATTTCTAACATATATTTTTATTTTTGTAGATCATTTTAGCAAGGAAGCCTTTGTGCCTTCCCTGCTATGATTTTTAATCCAATTTTGGAAAGGACGGAACAAAATGGAAAAATCTAAGGTGTACTTCTCCGACTTCCACACCGTCGACGGCCTGAGCCTGCCGAAAAAGCTGGCTCGCTTGATCAAGCGTGCCGGTTTCGACAACATCGATTTTGAGGACAAATTTGCTGCCATCAAAATCCACTTCGGTGAACCTGGCAACCTGGCGTATCTGCGCCCGAACTATGCCAAGGTCGTTGTCGATATGGTAAAAGAACGCGGCGGGAAAGCTTTCTTGACCGACTGCAACACCCTGTATGTAGGCGGCCGCAAAAATGCGCTGGATCATATGGATTCTGCGTATGAAAACGGCTTTAACCCCTTCCAGACCGGATGCCATATCATCATTGCTGACGGCCTGAAAGGCAATAACGAGGCAGAGGTGCCGGTAGAAGGCGGCGAGTTCGTAGAAAAGGCCAAGATCGGCCGTGCTATCATGGATGCCGACGTATTCATCACCCTGACCCACTTTAAGGGCCACAGCTCCACGGGCTTTGGCGGCTGCTTGAAGAACATCGGTATGGGCAGCGGCTCTCGCGCGGGCAAGATGGAAATGCATTCCAGCGGCAAACCGTTCATCAATCAGGACGCTTGCATCGGCTGCGGTACCTGCCAGCGCAACTGTGCACGCGATGCCATCACCATCACGGACCGCAAGGCCACCATCAACCATGACAACTGTGTGGGCTGCGGGCATTGCATCCCGGTATGTCCCAAAGACGCCATCACGCCGCCGTTTGACCAGGCGAATGACGTGCTGAATAAGAAAATCGCAGAATACAGCTACGCCGTGCTTCATGGCCGCCCGAACTTCCATATCAGCTTGGTATGTGATGTTTCTCCGCTGTGTGACTGTTGCAGCGAAAACGATGTGCCGATCATCCCGAACGTGGGTATGTTCGCTTCTTTCGATCCGGTCGCGCTGGATATGGCTTGTGCAGACGCGTGCAACGCGCAGCCTGTCTTTGAAAACAGCGAGCTGGCCCACAAAGAACATGTCCATGACGACCACTTCCGTAACCTGCATCCGGATACCAACTGGGAATCCTGCGTAGAGCATGCTGAAAAGCTTGGCTTGGGCAGCAGGGAGTACGAACTGATCAAGGTGTGATCATATACGATAGACCATTGATCTTACCAAAACAGGCGCCCGTTGTAGGCGCCTGTTTTTTTGATTTCTCCGCTTCGCTTCGTGTATAATAGGAAAAAACTTTGGAGGCCCTAGATGATCTTTCGCTTTGCCACCGTACAAGACAGCGCTACGCTTCTCGAGATCTATGCGCAGTATATCGAAACCCCCATTACCTTCGAATGTGCCCTGCCCACGGAACAAGCTTTTGCCGATCGCATCCACAGAATTGTACAGGAGTATCCCTATCTGGTATGGGAAGACGACTCGGGTCGTGTATTGGGCTATGCGTATGCCCACCGCCAAATGGAGCGTGCCGCGTATCAATGGAATGCAGAACTCTCCATCTATTTAGACCGCGCGCATACCTCTCAAGGATGGGGCAAAAAAATGTATCTTGCTTTGATGGATCTTTTAGCCCTTCAAGGGGTCAAAACGGTATATGGTGGCGTAACTATTCCCAATGAAAAAAGCGAGCGCCTGCATGCCTGCCTGGGATTTCAGCGCCTGGGAACTTATCATAATACCGGCTATAAATGCGGCCGCTGGCACGACGTTGCCTGGTTTGAAAAGGCCTTATCTCCTTACGAATATGCACCGCGGCCGATCGTTGGGATCCAGGCGGTCCCTCAGGCCGAAAAAGATGCTGTTTTGCACAAATATCTCTAAATTCTTATATTAAAAAAGCCGGCGATTCGCCGGCTTTTTCCCTTTATTGTTTTGTAAATGAGATGATGGTCTCTATCTCCGAATCTGTTTTGGCATATTCTATCTTTACAATCGTTCCTATATTGCAGGTTACGATGGTCTCATAGGTGCTGGCAGGCACCACAAACATCTTGCCATCCACGCCTTCCAGACGGATATAGAAATAGGTATTACCCTCTTTGACAATGCTCTTCATCTCGGTAATGGCGCCCTCTGCCGTTTCTACACCGGTATTGCTGTTGGCGTCTATGCCGATGCCATGCTGGCTCATCAGCCGCAGGTATTCCTTTTCGCATTCCGGCACGGTATCGCCGATGGCAACCACTTGATACTGGCCTACGTTGACCATTGCATACTTTTTCACCAGCTGCGCATCATCCTTGAGCGAGACAAAATAGGTGGGCTGGCCGCCGATATTCAGCAGCAGCGGGAAGGTGGCAGTATATCTCAAGTTCTGTACCTGTCCCTCTGCCGAAGCCATGGCAGATTTTTCGTCCGCACCCGGCACCGAATAATACTTGGTTTCCTTGGTGCGCTGATTGACCAGCACAAAGCCCACGTTGCTCTGGTCGCTATTCACACTGGATACACCGCTGTACATCCAAATATCATCGTTGAGAGCCAGATAATTATATCCTTCTGTACTCACCAGGGAATCCTTTTGCCCAAAAATGGAATTGATGAATCCGTGTTTGAGCGTTCCCCAGTTATCAAACTGCTCGATCAGAATATCCGAAGAAACAGCACGATCCACCCATTGCGGCACTTCCCCAATGGGATAATACTGTGTCTCGCCCGTTACCGCATCGCAGAGCACAACGCCGGTAATATCCGTGCCGCCGTACAAGCCGATGGTATATTCAATGCGCGGCACCACCCAATAGGGGTGCCCGTTTTCATCCACCTCAAAGTTTGGGTCATCAAAAATAAAGGTGGGATAGCGGAACCGCAGGTGGCGTTCCAAATTCCGTCCGAAATGATCTGCCGGGGAAAACATAATGCCCTGCTCCAAACGAATGACCGTGACTTCCTGTGTCACCATATCGATCATGATATAAGCAGGAATCCCGTTTTTCATATTGTTGAACCATTTGATCAGATCCCCGTATTGCAGCGGCGTTACGCGCACCGGGCGACCCTGATAGTTGATCTGCGAATAATAATCCGTCACCTCAAATTGAGACACCATGTCTACCAGCCGGTCGCCCAATTTTTTCGCGCTTTCCAGATCCAGCATCGGGATCTGGTCAAAATCGATCTCCTCGACCTCCTCGGCAAAGTCGCCGGTCTGCACGTTGAGCATGCTTTGGTACCTTGAGGCATGGAAGATCTTTGTGGAGCCGATCCAGCCGATGACCGCCGTCAGCGCCACCACCGCAGCGGCGCCGATCAGCGCGATTTCCGCAGGGCCCACCTTAAAACCGCCTTCAAAAGGCAGCTTTCCCTGCAGCAGCGTCCTACCGTAGCAGAGCACGGCAAAGATCACCAGCACGATGGCCAGGTACGTTACAAACAGCTTGGAATGCAGCGTTACAGGCGGCAGCATGATATAAAACATGACCGCCGCGATCACCAGTGTAATGACTGCATTGATGATGATTTGTTTGATCGTCAGCTTCATAAAACCTTGGTTCCTCCCCAAAATTGGATGCATAAGAGTATATAACTTCAGTATCTTACTCTATCAGTTTCTTTGGCCCCATGCAAGCGGTTTTCTTCTTGTCTAACAAAATCTTTATATCATTGCTTTTCTCCCTGGTTTACGGCTATACTGTAGAGGAAAGAGTCACCTTTGCATCAAGGAGTGTTTTGTGAAGATGAAACGGCCCCGTTCGTTGTTCTTTTCTTTGTTAAAGGGCCAAAAGCTGACTTTATGCATCGTTTTATTTTGCATGGCCTTAACTGCCCTGTTCACCTTTCTTCCACAACAGATCATTCGTTATGCCGTGGATGTCGTTTTAGCTGGCAATCCCAGTTTTCTGCCGCCTTTTTTAGAATCTGCTGTTCGCTTTTTAGGGCACAACAGCGTGCTGGGGCGCCTGGTGGTCTGTGCGCTTGCCACTGTCGCGGTTGCATTGGTCAACAGCTTGTTTACCTATTTTAGAAGCAAGCTCTCCGCCGATGTGGCGGAAAACATTGCCTTTCGCCTACGCTGCCGCCTATATGATCATATGCAGCGGCTGCCGTATGATACGCTGCTATCCTTTGGCACCGGCGATTTATTGCAGCGCTGTACTTCCGATGTGGAAACCGTCCGCAAATTCATCTCCGTACAGATTGCTGAAATGGGCCGCGCCATTTGCCTATTGGCCTGTGCTTTTTTCATCATGTGGCCAATGAGCCATACCATGACGCTGATCTCACTAGCCAGCGTACCATTTCTTCTATTGTATTCCTATTTTTACTTTGTGCTGGCCAAAAAGAATTTCCTGAAAGCCGAGCAGGCAGAAAGCGATATGTCCGTAGCGCTCCAAGAAAATTTGACGGGTGTCCGCGTGGTGCGTGCCTTTGCCGCCCAAAAAGCCGAGCAGGAAAAGTTTGACCGGGCCAGCGCCCGCTTCCGCGACCTTTCCCGGCGCTTAAACGATATTATGAGCTATTATTGGTCTATTTCCGACCTTGTCATCTATGCGCAGGTGGTTCTGACCGTCTGGGTCGGCACTACCATGGCATTGGCCGGCACGCTGACAGTTGGCACCGTCATCACCTTTTCCTCTTATGTAACGGTACTGCTGTGGCCCGTTCGCCAAATGGGCCGCATTTTAGCTGATCTTGGTAAAACCAGCGTTGCGCTAAAACGCATCAACGATATTTTGAAAACCCCTATAGAAACAGACACGCCGGGCAGCGCTGCCCCGGATATTTCCGGGGCGATTGAGTTTGACCATGTCAGTTTTGGCTATCAGGAAGGGCAAACTGTGCTGCACGATATCAGCTTTGCAGTAAAGCCCGGGCAGACCGTCGCAATCCTAGGCGCCACGGGCAGTGGCAAAACCACCCTCATGTTGCTTTTACAACGCCTGTATGACCCCACCAGCGGCCGTATTCTTTTTGATGGGCGGCCCTCTACGGGCATCCAGCGTGCCTGGCTGCGAAAGCATGTCGGCATCGTATTGCAAGAGCCCTTCCTCTATTCGCGTTCCGTATTCGATAACATCGCCATCACGCGCCCCTCCAGCCGGGAAGCAGACGTCCAATCCGTCGCCAAGATGGCCAGCCTTCACGACTCCATCCTTTCCTTTGAACAAGGGTATCAAACCCTGGTTGGCGAACGGGGCGTCACGCTTTCCGGCGGACAGAAACAGCGTGTGGCCATCGCTCGGATGCTGTTGCAGGATACGCCCATCATGATCTTTGACGATTCTCTTTCGGCCCTGGATACCGAAACGGATGCCGCCATCCGCGCAGCACTGGCCAAACGACGCCATAAGGCTACAACTTTTATCATTTCCCATCGTGTAAATTCTGTCTGGCAGGCAGATCAGATCCTCATTTTAGAGCAGGGTCGAATTGCCGAGCGAGGCACACACGAGGAGCTGTTGGCAAAAAACGGCCTATATGCCAAACTCTGGCGTCTGCAAGGGGCCTCCAAGGAGCCCTTAGAGAGGGGGCAAGACTGATGCAAAGCCATTTGGAAGAAAAGGATTATTCAGAAAAAATCAGCCTTTCGCTTTGGAAACGCCTGTTTGCCTTTGCGCGCCCTTATCGGGGACTGATGATCCAGCTTGGCATTGCGAATATATTCCTGGGCCTTGGCGAGACCATCTTTCCGCTGCTGACCCGCTATGCCATCGATCATTTCATAGGCCAGCATACCCTGGACGGCCTGGTTCCTTTTCTGGTAGCCTCCATTTCTCTGGCAGCTTTGTTGGCCTTTTGTGTCTGGCTGTTTATCAAACAGGCCGGCCGCATCGAGCAGGGTATCAGCTACGACATCCGTAAGAAGAGCTTCCATCACCTCCAGCAGCTAAGCTTTTCCTATTATGACCGTACCCCGGTGGGCTATATCATGGCGCGGATGACCAGCGACACGGCTCGGCTTTCCGAAACCATCGCTTGGAGCCTGGTGGACATCCTCTGGGCCGTTGCACGGATGGGCGGGGCTCTCATTGCTATGTTTTCCATCAGCCCGCGCATCACAGGCTATGTATTGCTTGTCATTCCTCCGCTTGGCATCGTGACCGTCTATTTCCAGCGGCGTATTTTCAAAAGCCAACGCCAGGTCCGCAAGGCCAATTCCCGCATCACCGGCGCGTTGAACGAATCCATCATGGGCGCGGCTACAACAAAATCCCTCGTGCGCGAGGAGAAAAATTTAGAGGAATTTTCCGGGCTAGCTGGGCATATGCGCAAGGTTTCGCGCAAGGCCGCCCATCTCAATGCTACCTATCTGCCCCTTGTCATGCTGCTGGGCAGCATCGGCGGGGCGTTGGCGCTTTGGCGCGGCGGCATCCTACAACACGAAGGGCTCATTTGGTTTGGCACCATCTCCGCATTTGCCAGCTATTCGCTGCAATTTTTCGATCCTATGCAACAGCTGGCACGTATTTTTGGCGAAATGCAGATGGCGCAGGCCTCTGCCGAGCGCGTCTTTACGCTGCTCGATACCGAACCCGAGATCGTGGACACGCCTGCTTCGCTTGAAACAGAGGGAGATGCCTTTGCTCCGAAAAAAGAAAATTGGGTGCCCGTCCGAGGAGAAGTCGTCTTTGAAGACGTTACCTTCCGCTATGGCGACGGCCCTGTTGTCTTAAAACATTTCAACCTACATGTATCCCCGGGGCAGACCATTGCGCTGGTCGGGCAGACCGGCAGCGGCAAAAGCACCATAGTCAACCTGCTTTGCCGTTTTTATGAGCCGACCAGCGGCCGCATCCTCTTAGACGGGGTGGATATCCGCGCCCATTCCCAAGCCTTTTTGCAGTCGCACTTGGGATATGTATTGCAGGCGCCTCATCTGTTCTCCGGTACCATTGCAGACAATATCCGCTACGGCGACCCCACCGCCTCTATGGAACGGGTGCGCTGGGCCGCAGAGCAGGTTTCTGCTGCCCCGTTTATCGATCATCTTCCAGAAGGGTATCAAACCCAGGTAGGTGAGGGCGGCAACCGTCTGTCCACCGGCCAAAAGCAGCTGATCTCCTTTGCACGTGCCCTGCTGCCTGACCCGCCGTTGTTTGTGCTGGATGAGGCCACCAGCTCCATCGATACCGAGACAGAGCAGCTCATTCAGCAGGCCATCGAACGCACGTTTGTCGGGCGTACGGCGTTTGTCATTGCCCATCGGCTGAGTACCATCCGCCACGCGGACGTCATTTTGGTTTTGCGGCACGGAACGCTCATTGAAAAGGGGACGCATGAAGAGCTGATGGCCCAGCACGGGTATTACCGGCGGCTCTACGAAAACCAGTTCATTGCCAATGAACAAAAAGAGCTGCTTTCCGGTGAAAAAAACCAATAAAAAAGAGCGGGGTTCCCGCTCTTTTTCTTTTAATATTTGGATTCCATCACATAGACTTTCGCCCGTTTCGGAATGGTGTATCCATCCAAACGCATCACAGAATCATGGTACATGCTGATGGCATATTCGCTTTTTTTCATCTCTTCCAAAAAGTCCTCTACCGGCGCTAGATCATAGCGGCAGGCCTCTGTCTTGTAGTGCATCGGGATCACGATCTTTACATCCAACGCCTCGACAACCTTGGCCGCCTGTTTGGCGTCTATGGTAAACAAGCCGCCTACCGGAATCATCAATACGTCGATCTTTCCCAGTACCTTTACCTGTTCTTTGCCCAGCACATGGCCCAAATCTCCGCAATGACAAAAGCGCAAGCCGTCCGTCTCAACGATGGAAACAAGGTTTTTCCCGCGCTTTGCCCCATTTTCATTATCATGATAAGTAGGCACCGTGTCTATGGCAAACCCTTTGGTTTCAAAATGGCCTGCCTTGTCTATCTTCATATAGTCGGGATTTTGAATGACTGCGGTATTCGCGTGGTCCATATGCCCATGAGAACAGATGACAACATCCACTTTATCCAGCTGGGGCTCCTTATACCCCGTATCCTCGCCCTTATAAGGGTCTATCAGCAACCGATGCCCCTCTTCATTGGCCAAACAAAAGCACGAATGTGCCAACCATTCCAATGTCATGTTTTCACGCCCTTTCCTTTCTAGGTTATTATATAGTATAGCATACAATTCCCTAAAAATGGAATTCCCGCTTTGTTTTGTTTGTCGTCAATATACAAAGGTTCCATCCTCCGCGTCGATGATTTGTAAAATGTCCTCTTCCTCGCCCGTTTCGGCGTTGATATGTACATAGAACGAATCGCCGCCGTTGGTGCCGACAAATTCATAGCACAATGCCTCTCCCATATCGTCGGTGGGGATCAAGGCCAGCCTACACGCCTGAATATCCAGGCGCTGCGCCACGCGCTGTTCCATGGCTGCCTGGTCGATGGTGGTCTTGTTTTCCATCTGCCTATCCGTATGGTACACGATATAATTGTTGGCGTCCATCCCCACGATACGTCCGGATTCCACCTCGATCCAAACTTTAACCAGATCCGGGTACAAATACACCTCGTTTTGCACCGGCAGCATATTTAAAACCGCCATGCCGTTGTAATATTGCGCGTAAGCGCCTCGCATCTCCGGATACCCTCTTTGTTGAAGATACTGAGCCGCCGTTTCCTCCAGCGCAGACAACTGCTCCTCCGAAGGGCGCACGGTCTCGCTGCCTGCGCTGTTTGGCAACGCCTGGTACAGCAAGCCGTCTCGCTTGGTTACGCTGACATCTATCACCAGCCCGTCGTCCATCGTACATTGAAATTCGTACGTTGGAATCAACCCCTCATTCTGTTCACCGGTTTGCTCGTAATCGCCGGGGAAAAAGCTCTCTGCCGTTTCCAGCGCCTGCTCTACGCTGACTTCCGGGCCCTGTGCATTTTTAGGCTGAATATTCTCCGCCTTTTCTGAAAAGGCGCCATCGTAAATCAGCCTTGGACGCTGCTGCATGCTCTCCATGACTTTGCTGGCGTTTTTGCCGCTTCCGTTGAGCATTTCAAGCTGTTTAGACGGATCGTCTATGTCCCAGTGAATGCCCTCTGCACGCCTCTGATCCAGCAGCTTTGACAATTCGTTGCTCTGCTCTTCCATGGTTTTGAGCGTATCGTATTCTTCTTGGGAAATGTCCGTCCCCTGCTCTATCTTTTCAGACAGCAGATAGCAATAATCTCCCAATTCATTGACAAAGGTAAGCAGCGGCTCGCTCACATCCTCCGGCAGCGGCAGTGTCGACAGCGCGCCCTGTGTTTCCCCGGCCAGCCTCCAAAGGCCACCCAGCAGC